>TARA_R110000850_G_C9996289_1_pt1 | contig 72310 bp, 66 predicted proteins | sample TARA_R110000850 | Tara Oceans TARA_R110000850 (sample SAMEA4397586) | marine metagenome | biome: Polar Biome; feature: [SRF] surface water layer (ENVO:00010504); material: water (ENVO:00002006), including particulate matter (ENVO:01000060) such as... | depth 5 m
CGAAAAGCTGCTTTAGCGTTCACGTTCGACGATCCTGAACCCGCTGCTTTCTTGAAAACCCAGCACGCAGAACCAACAATGTCAGTAGCTCAATCAATGCTTTGCCATCGATCGTCCACATATATTGGCACAAAATCCATAAGCTGAGTGTGAGACACAAATATTGGAACAAACATCTCTCGTGGGAACCTTTGCTATTTCAAAGCATTTTTGTTTTTAAGGGCATTTTTCGCCGGTCATTTTTTTGGGCAATTCCAAATATTGTCGGCGAGATTGAGTGTGAGACGAAAAGATATGGATACTGAAATGGGTCTCACAACGATTGCAATGCGTTTGATCCTAGCCTGCGTGCTCGGTGGGTTAATAGGTATAGAACGGGAGTTTAAGGACCGGCCTGCGGGTTTGAGAACTCATATTCTGACATCGCTTGCCGCTGCCCTATTTACGATTATGGCAATCGAGCTCAGCTTGACACTTGCAAACGACGAGCAGAATATTCAGGCAGATCCCATCAGAATAATCGAGGCGGTAACAGCAGGCGTCGCGTTTCTTGCCGCAGGAACGATCATTACCAAGCATGATGGGGTGTCTGGCCTGACCACCGGCGCCGGGATGTGGCTCGCAGGTGCGATCGGAATCGCAGTCGGCGCTGGTTATTATGCGATTGCCGCCATGACCACAGGGTTAGCACTCGTCATTTTCATTCTTTTGAATACGATCCTCTCGCTAATGCGAAGCCGAAATCGATAAGCCTCTTTTTGTGTTCTGATGTCAGAGCAAAGAAAAATGCCAACAAGGGACTGATCCAATTGACCATTTATTTGCGATGACAGGCGGCACCTCTGCTTCGGACCCGATGATGCAAATTGCTGCGGGTCAGGATGTGGTGGAATCATATCTGCCTCTATTGCTCGGTATCGGTATATTGATCATGATGGTCGCCTGGCTGCCATTGATCTTGAAAAGGATGCCATTGTCTCTCCCGATCATATGCGTGATATCGGGTATTGTTCTCTTTTCATTTCCACCATTCGAACAATATTCACCGCATCCAGTTGAGGCACCGATCATTATCGAAATGGCGACGGAACTCATTGTCATTATTTCCTTGATGGGAGCAGGATTGAAAATTTCGCGGCCGTTTAGTCTGGACGGCTGGAAAATACCTATCCGTCTTCTCGGCGTTGCGATGCCGCTCACAATTATTGCCGTAGCATTTCTGGGCGGTTATTATTTGGGTTTGCCCTTGCCAGCCGCCCTCCTGTTAGGTGCTTGCCTTGCTCCAACCGATCCTGTTCTTGCAAGCGATGTTCAAATCTTGTCCACTGAATCGGCCGATGAAGATGACGCGAGGTTTTCGCTGACTACCGAGGCAGGGCTCAATGATGCTCTCGCCTTTCCCTTTATACATCTGGCCATTGCCGCGAGCTTTGCTGGATTCGGATTAGACGTCTGGACTAGCTGGATATCGGACGATCTTTTACTTCGATTGTTCATCGGTTCGATCATCGGGATTTTGGCTGGAAAACTGATTGGCAAAATCATTTACGCTTTGCCCAAAACTACGCGGCTATCGCGGACCGGTGACGGATTTGTTGCTCTGGGCGTAACATTGATTGTCTATTCCGTGACTGAATTCGCCCATGGCTACGGTTTCCTTGCCGTGTTTCTAGCGGGGCTAATGCTTCGCAAGGCGTCAGATGGTCATGGTTTCAACAAGCGACTTCACGATTTTGCCGACGAGACCGAGCGGTTGCTGATGATGTTCATGCTGGTTTTCTTTGGCGGGATGATTTCCAAGGGCGGCTTATTCAGTGCACTGGGAACCGAGCTAATCGTCTTCGCGGTTCTTACGATACTAGTCATCAGACCGGTAATTGGTTGGTGCAGTTTGATGGGCTTGAGCAAGCCCTCTCTCGACAAGTTTACGATATCGTTCTTTGGCATCAGGGGGCTAGGATCGGCCTATTATCTTTCGTTCGCGTTAAACCACGGAAACTTCGGATCGGGAGATTTGCTCTGGGAAATCGTCGCACTCGTCATTTGTATTTCCATATTCGTGCACGGTATATTGGTTACTCCAGCAATGGCCCTGATGGAGCGCTCGCACCTCCGGTGACCAGAGAGAAGCTATGTCGGTGTGACACTTCGAATTGATCCACCTATTTTCCGGTTCAAATAGAGCTCTGCCGCGATAGCAGTGCCATATCACACCGTTAGCTGACCAATGAGCGTCAAAAAACAAAGTTGAATCATAGCCGGAATTTCATGCTTGCAACGGACGAGGTTGAGCGATAAAAGCTAATGATAATCGATTGCAACAAGGATTTTATATTTGACACAAAGAGCGATCCGGCTCTGGTTTCTGGTGCACAAATGGAGCAGCTTGGTCTGCACCATTTTCCTGCTGATGCTTTGCATTACCGGTCTGCCGCTGATATTTCATGACGAAATAGACCTGATGACAGAAGAGCAGCCAGAATTCGGCATGCCTGGGATCGGCTCGTCCAGCAATGCGGACGGCCTGCTTTCACTCGACCAAATGATGCGAAGCGCGCTGGCCAATCGTCCGGGCGAGGTGCCCGTATTCATGGCGTTCGATAACGACCAGCCGTCGATGACCGTCACGACAGCACCACGACCGGACTCGCCCGGAGCGGAAATGACCATCCAGTCCTTTGATCGTTCCACCGGCGAACAAATCGGTGTGACGGCGGACAGTGACGGGGGAATGATGCACTTTCTACTGCAGCTGCACACCGACATGTTCCTAGGCTTGCCGGGTATGTTGTTTCTTGCTGCGATCGGAATATTGTTCACCGCGGCCCTGATATCCGGTGTAGTGCTTTACGCGCCTTTCATGCGCAAACTCGAGTTCGGGACATTGCGCGTATCGCGCAGCCCCCGCCTCAAATGGCTCGACTATCACAATCTGCTGGGCATTGTCGCACTAGCCTGGATGCTGGTTGTCGGCCTGACTGGCGTGATCAATGCGCTGTCGACGCCGATCGAGGATATCTGGCAGGCAAACGAACTGGCCGACATGACCAGTGAATATACGGGGCGAGAGGCGCTGTCCCCGGCGCGCTACGGATCGCTGGACCGGGCCATGGCACAGGCCCGGACGGTGTTGCCGGGCAATAACCCGCAGTTCATTGCCTTTCCCGGCGGAGCTTTCAGTTCGAAACACCACTATGCCGTATTTTTTCAAGGTGACACGCCGTTGACGGAGCGACTGCTGACCCCCGCCTTGATCGATGCCGAAACCGGCCAGTTCACCGATGCAAGACCAATGCCATGGTATTATCAGGCGCTGTCGCTATCGCGTCCCCTGCACTTCGGCGATTATGGCGGATTTCCCCTCAAACTCCTGTGGGCGACGCTGACCCTGTTCACCATAGTGCTGCTGGGCAGCGGGCTCTATCTCTGGTTGGTGAAGAAAGAGCCTTCGTCGAGGGCGCACTTACGCCAGATTGAACAGCTGGCGGTCCCTGCAGAATGAACAAACGCCACAAGCGTGGCTTGCCGCTGCGCGTAATCTTTGCATGGCCGGCCGCGATCTTCGTGCTTGGATTTGTCGGGCTAGTGAGTGCCCTTACCGGGGACGGATGGCGTGACGGCCTGTCCTGGTTGGCGCTAGCGGCGCCGGTGGCGGCGCTCGCTTGGGCCATGCGTTCCCATGGGCGCTAAACATTAGAATTTGTATTTAAAGGGAAATCAAGAATGAACCACAAGCCTGCGCGCTCTGCGCTCCTGATCGCCACAAGCTTCACTCTACCCGCACTGGCGTTCCCTGCCTTTGCGCAAGAATCTCACGCTGACAAAGATATGATCATCGTCACCGCTCAACGTGAGAACCAGACTGGTGTGAGCCAGGGTGGCAGCGCCGGCGTGCTGGGCGACAAGTCTGCCGAAGACCTGCCGTTCAGCGTCCGCAGCTACAATTCGGCGTTGATCCTCAACCAGCAGCCGCAGACGCTTGGCCAGGTGCTCGAGAATGATCCGACAATCCGGACGACCACCGGCTTCGGCATCGCCGGTGAACTTTTTAACATTCGCGGTTTCACGCTTGGCGGCGACGATATCGGCTATGACGGGCTCTACGGCATCATGCCGCGCCAACTGGCGGCTCCCGAACTCTATGAATCGGTCGAGGTACTTAATGGCTCCAGCGCTTTCCTGAACGGTGCTGCACCGGGCGGCTCGGGGATTGGCGGTAGCGTCAATCTGATCCCCAAGCGCGCCAATGATCGTGACACGACCCGGGCGACCCTCGGCTATACGGCGTCCGAGCATGTTGGCGGCAGTTTCGATATCGGTCACCGACTGGGCGATGATGGAGAATGGGGAATCCGCGTCAACGGCGCCGTGCGGAGTGGCGATGTCTCGATTGATGACGAGTTCCGCAGCACCAATGTGCTGGGTGGGGCGGTCGACTATAATTCCGGACCGCTGCGCCTGTCACTGGATATCGCCTATCAGCGGATAAAGGTGGCGCATTTTCGCCCGAAATTGCGAGTGTCCGGCCTCGGGGTGATCCCTGACGAACCTGATGCCAGCACGAATTTCGGCCAACCGTGGCAATATACAACGTTGCGCGATGTCTTCGGCCAGTTCCGCGCCGAATATGATATTGCCGATAATGTAATGGTCTATGCCGCCTTCGGCGCGCGCGATGGATCGGAAGCGGGCGTCTACAGCACACCAACCCTGATTGATGCGACCACAGGCGATATCTCGGTCAGTAGCTCTTATATTCCGCGCACCGACAATAACGAGGCGGCCACGGCGGGATTGCGCGCCCGGTTCGAAACCGAGGGGATTTCAAACGAGATTAATTTCGGCGGTTCAATAAACTGGCTGGTAAACCGCAATGCCTATGAATTCTACACTGCTTCACCCGAACTCAACAATCTCTATGATCCGATCACAGTGACGCGCTCGTCCACAATATCCTTCGCCGGCGGCGATCTCGACGATCCGTTCCCGATTTCGCGCACGCGCCTGCGGAGCGCTTTTATTTCCGACACGGTCGGTTTCTGGGACGACAGAGTGATGTTTACCGCAGGCGTGCGCCTGCAGGAAATCCGTTCGAAATCCTACTCTGCCTTTACCGAGGCGTTGACCGGCGAATATAAGGAAGATGCCTGGACGCCGGTCTTTGGCCTTGTGGTAAAGCCTGTCGATGGCCTGTCGCTCTATGCCAATCGCATCGAATCGCTGGTGCAGGGCGGGAGCGCGCCGGTCAGCGGTGCCGACCCGAGCGGTGGCGCCGCGCTGCCGGTCAGCAATGCCGGTGAAGTCCTCTCCCCCTATGTGTCCGAACAATACGAGATCGGGGGCAAGCTTTCGCTTGATCCGGTGGATATGACGCTGGCCCTGTTCCAGATTGACCGCGAGACCGCCATTCTCCGTGTTGACCCTGCAGATTCGACAATGCTCGAATTCGGACCGTTTGGGATCCAGCGCAACCGCGGGATCGAGTTCACCCTCGCTGGGGAAATTAGAAAGGGTCTGCGCCTGATCGCGGGCGGCTCGGTGATCGACGCCAAATTGCGACAAACCCAAAACGGTATCAACGAAGGCAATGACGCGGTGGGGGTGCCCGAATTCCTGCTCAACGCAAATATCGAATGGGACGTGCCCTTTGCACCAGCGCTGACGCTGACCGGTCGCGTCGTGCACACTGGCAAACAGCCTGCCGATATCGCCAACACTTTGTTTCTCGATTCCTGGACCCGGTTTGATATCGGAGCGCGCTACGTAGCGCTGGTGGGCGATAATCCGCTTACCCTGCGTCTGAGCGTCGATAATGTGGCCAATGAGGCTTATTGGGCATCGGCCTTCGATTCCTTCCGGCCGGACCTGGCGCTGGGCACACCGCGCACCCTCAAGGCATCCGCGACGATTGATTTCTAATATGACTTTGACTCCCGCATCCTGTCCTGCGGGAGTCGCTGAACGATCTGCAGTTCAATTACCCGACCGTCCGTTTACGGCTCAGAGGCGGCCCTTGAAGCAGGTGCCTAGAGCGCTCGAGCCTACCCAAGATTGGACCTAAGAGCGCGGTATCTATGTGCTTATTAGAAGACTGGTGGCTTGCGCCGCCGATCTGCCAGAAACGGACAGTCCGCTACCGAGCCAATTGCCGTCGGTCCGAAGAAGCTTTTTACACAGAAGCAAATCTGGGCGATCAGCTTCTTTCTCGATCGCGAACAGAGATTATGAGACAGGGCGCTGTTCGATCTGGCGTTCGACAGTAACCTGAAAGGTTGTGACTTGGTCCAGCTTCAAATCGGCGATTTGGGCTCAGGGCCGAATATTGGAAATCGGGCGGCGATAACTCAACAAAAAGCCGGGTGACCGGTCCAGTTCGAAATTGCTCCGAATGCAACGGGAAGCTCGTTTGCTTGGCTGGAAAGGCGTGGCGGCTCGGTCGACAACTATGTCTTTCCAGGTCGGTTAGATCACACGCGACACCTCAGCATTCGGCAATATGCAAGGCCCGTTGATAAATGGGTTGCTGTAATCGGGCTTTGAAAGACGGAGTATAGGGCACTCACTCGCTGAGGCAAATCAAAGCGTCGATCATTTACAAAGGCGAGGGGCAACCGGCGAGTAATCCAAATCTTGCTCGGTCATATAAAGATCGAAAACACGGTGCGTTATTTGGGTGTCGACATTGATGACACTCTCACTCTGGTTGAAAAAGCATAGAGATGGTTATGCTCGGACACCAGCCACTTACGGACTGGTGTCCGTATTCGGGGAGTTCCCAGTCCGGCTGCTTTTATTTTCCATCTAATCACCGCGAACGATAGAACCGGGGTGGGAAACTGCCATTCACGATAAGCGATCTTGATGACCGGTTTTTTGTCGCGAGCGCCCATCCTTTTCGAGGCGATGGATCGGCCAGACCGGACCTTCGGCAGCCGATCCGATAATGCAAGTTTGTTCTCCCCAGATAGTTGCCGAAATCCAGTTCAGCCTATTTCGGTGAAAAGACAACCAAACCGTCCTCTGATTGGAAAACCGTCCTTACTGTCGGATCTATATTTATTCCACTTTAACTCTTGAGCTCCATTGCTGTATTTTCACAAAGAAATTGTGCAAAGCGAGGTGAGTTGAATGTGGTTCGAGTTGGCGAGGAAATATCAACGGAAAGCCAGCTCGCTAATACAAGGCGTTAGCGCCAATTCTTTCAACTGGATCGCCCTGAGGTTGTTCGCGACTTCAAGGGGCGCTTGAACGATGTTGAGCTCGATTGAACTCAAACAAATGTTGGACGCACTGCCGCTGCCGGTCTTCGTGAAGGCTGCCGACCATAGCTGGGTGTACGGCAACCAGGCATTCGCGGAGCTGATCAATCTGGACGATTTCATCGGGCGCGACGACACCAGTCTTTTCGACGAAGAGCAGATCGAAGTCTTCTGGCGAGAAGATGATCTGGTATTCAGCGGGCAGGCAAGCACGAGTTTCGAAGAAATCGGGGAAGGCACGTTCGCGCTGACGCGGAAATTTCCGATAGTGCTGGCAAACGGAAAGCCCGGCCTTATCGGGATGATTATCGAAGCCGTCGCAAGCCCGGAGGATATCAGGAAAGCGCGTACGGACCATAAGGCCGCCCAGGAAACGAACAATCTCTTGTTGTCGCAACTGCAGAGCAAGGCGGACGACCATGCGAAGCAATATGAAAAACGTCTGCGCGATCTCGAGCGGGAACGCGAGACGGCTCAAAGCCTTGCCCAGACCGATCCGCTGACAAAAGTCGGCAATCGCCTCAGCTTCCAGGCCGACCTGCAATTGCTGTCGAAACGCTATGACGAAAAGTCCAGCTCGTTCACGCTCGCCTATATCGACCTCGACGATTTCAAGCATATCAACGATACGTTCGGACACCGGATGGGCGACCGGGTGCTTTGCCAAGTCGCGGACCGGTTGAATTCGATCGGCAATATCTTCTCCGTCTCGCGGCTGGGTGGAGACGAGTTTGCGGTGCTGCTGGAGTGCGCCGGACAGACCAAACTGCAGGTCGAGGAAGAGATTCAGCAGATGGCGGACTTTGTCTTCCGGCCGATCACCGAATTCAAGCGGGAGGTCAATGCGTCCTGCTCGCTCGGCTTCACCCGCTACCCGTTTGACACAAAGAATCTCAGCGAGCTGAAACATTATGCCGACCTTGCCCTGATGAAGGCCAAGAAAGCCGGCAAGGGGAATGTCCGCCCCTTCGAGTCTTCGGACTATTCCGACGACGTGCGGCTGCGACAGCTGGAAAGCGGCCTGAGAACGATGATCGAGCAACGCCGGATGTCGGTTGCATATCAGCCGATTTTCGAAGCCCGCAAAGGCCTGATTCAGGGTGTAGAGGTGCTCGCCCGCTGGACCCATCCGGACCTCGGCCCGATCGCGCCGGACGAGTTCATCCTGATTGCCGGACGACTGGGCCTGCTGGTCCAGCTGGACCAGATCGTGCTCCGCCGCGCCTGCGCCGAGCTCTCCGGGTTCATTGCGGACGGGACCATCGAATATTTCTCGGTAAACGCCAGCCCCAGCGACGTCGCATCGCATGGATATGCAAAAAATGTTCTCGACATACTCGCGGAATATAACATCAATCCCGGTTCGGTCCTGATCGAGATTATCGAGACCGAGGTTATGGAAAAGTCGCAGGCCGCGCGCAACAATCTCGAAATATTGAGTGCCGCCGGGACCAAAATTGCCCTCGACGATTTCGGCAGCGGTTATGCGAATTACCGGACGTTGCTCGATCTTCCCGTCAATGTCCTTAAAGTAGATCGCTCACTGATCGGCACCATCAACGAAAAGCCGCACCTGATCGATTTCCTCGTTTCCATCATCCATATGGCCAGAGCGCTCGGCGCCAGAACCGTATGCGAGGGCATTGAAACCAAAGAGGAAAAGATACTCGCCGGGTCCCTCGGATTCGATGCATTGCAGGGATTTCTGCTCAGTAGGCCGATCAGCCTTGTCGCCCTGAAAAGAGTAATCCAGCTCCAAGAAGAGAATTGGGAGTTAATTGAGCGACAGTGTGCAGGATAGGCTGAGAGACTTGTCCGAAACAGCGGCTTGGGCGAGAACTCGCCGTTGCAGGCCGAACTCTACTTTCCAGCCAATTGTAGCCATTGTACATCGAGGAAATTGCATTCAAAGAACGGCCGCTTTTGAGCACTTCCCCAGATCCCCAAACCGCCCCAATTGGGAGGATTGCTGACTATCCGTTCATAGTTGATGATCGAGCACCTGCCGACATAGTAGGGCCAGTATGACGTGAGGGGCGCTTTGGGTAGTGGCATACGAGGACTGACTGCTTCAGCTCCGTTGATACCCAGTCTAGATAGTACAGGAGACGGGAAAGTCCTAACAGCATTTCTCGTGTCGATATAGTCCCACCTATCTGACGTTCATGGACCGAACTAAACGAAATCTTCACATTGGAGCGTTAAGCAACAACGCTTGTCCTGCTGAATTTTCGCTTCAGGCCACAACTAATGATGGAGCCAATGAACCAAATAAATTCGAGGAATTTCTATAAAGCAGAATTGGCAACTTTTGATAAACGGCTCGGGTCGTTGGACTTATTTGACCAAGCCGCGCCACTGGTGCCCATAGGCGCATGGTCATGCGACCTTATAAGTGAACGGCTTAACTGGACCGATGGCGTTTTTGACATTTTCGGATTGTCTAGTGACGACGCCTTAGATCGAGAAGCCGCAATCGGACTTTATTGCGAAGAATCTCGCGAATTGCTTGAGCACAAGCGGTCGCAGGCCATAGAGAATTGCGGTGGCTTCACATTAGACGCGAGAATCGTGCGGCCTGACGGAAACGAGCGTTGGATACGAATTACGGCAGCCACACGAGGATCGAACGGGCGAACCGAGATGCTTTTTGGCATGAAGCAAGATATAACAGATGATCGGCTGCAATGGGAACTTCTCCGAGCGCAAGCTGAATGCGACCCGCTCACTGGCGTTGCCAACAGGGCTCGCTTCCAACGCTTTTTAGACCAACCGAGTAATGGATCTGCATCGAATGACATCGACACGTTAATCCTATTTGACATCGATGATTTCAAGCAAATCAACGATCGTTGGGGTCACGCTGCTGGTGACGCATGTCTTGTCAACCTTGCGAATAATCTTCGCAAGGCGTTCGTCAACGCTCATCTGGTCTCGCGAATTGGCGGTGACGAATTTGCAGTTTTGCTGCCATCTTCGGTATCGCGCGCGCAGACGAAGGTTCAATTACAATCTCTCATTGCTAGTCTTCTCAGGCCAATACAGTGGAACGGTTGTTTGTTAACACTGAAAGTATCGGTTGGCTTCGCCTTCGTTTGCAAGGATGGCAAATATAACCCTCAAACATTGTTCGCCGCCGCCGATGAAGCTCTTTACTGCGCCAAGAATCGAAAAATATTTCCTACAGCCTGTCTATAACCGCCCGCTCCGCAGGGCGGGGGGCGAGTGGTTTTTCCATCGTCGTTTCTTACAGCCACTGCAATAGAACCAAAATCCTCACCTATTCTATGATGTTAATCTGTCTATCGATCGCTGACGGCGGGGCGGGGCGAGAATGAGCCAACTGCAAAACTCATACCGGATAACATTGTCTCGGAACGGTGGACATTGGGGTGAATGCTGCCAAAGCTTCGGCCACTGGTTCGGTGACCGCTTTCAAGCTGAATTCCTTAAAACCGGCCGGCCCGCTGTCGACCCAATTGCTGTCATTTCCATCGTTGGAGATTATGCTTGATAGGCACCATTTCTTGTGCCCATTAACTCAGGTTCGAACAGTAATAACACTTTGATATGCTGAACGGGCAGGTTTGGGGCCGTAAGTTGGCGGAAGATAAATCTTGGCAACTGCTTGTGATGACTTGAGTGCAAAGCTGCACAATAAGAATTGCCATCTGATCTATGGCGCGACGAAGAGTAACCCGTTTAGATTCTGTATGCACGTGCTCGAGCGTATGGCTGATGTAATTCCGACAAAATAACACTTCATTGATACGTCAGTGGTTGCGCGACCGATACAGTATATCGTCAGATACATGGCGTGCGATGCGCGAGCATTCCGCCAATCCCTGCGAGAATGGGTAGCGCTCCAAAAGTTGGGGCATTGCCATGCAGTAAATCCGGCTTGCACTTTCTCGCGCCAAGTCTAGCGTAAATGGCTGCAACACTGGTTCTGCGGGGTTGCGTAAAGCTTTGACCAGTGACGCAAATGGCAGATCCACCAAACTTGCGGGCGCTTGCCCGCGCGCATCCACGATGACATCAAAGCTCGCGGCACCGTCTTCAGTATCCACCGCGACGCCACCATCGTTCATTTGTGAAAACTCCGCTCCCTCTTCAGTTGCCACGAGATCAAGCACCCCGGCATCATAAAGCGCGGTGATGCGAGCAAGAGAGAGATGCGGCACGGCAGCGTAGCAATCGGCGAAGACCGGCATAAGGTGATCGAGAAAGCGCTGATAATCTGTTTCTGTCAGCTCCCGCAATATTTGATCAAACCGCTCGTGACCCCGCAGCAAGGCATAGCGATGGGGAACAGTCTCCTTGCGACGGATGGTCTCGTGCGATTCAGTCAGATCACGCTTCACCGCTCGTAATCCGCCTATTTCGCGTCGATGGGAGAAATAGGCAGGTGCGAACCCGTCCACGGTCCTCGCTGTCTCCGGCAAGCGGTCCAGATAGTCGGGGTCCGCCTCATCGAGTTCGTCACATAAAAGCGTGAAGACGCGGTCCAGCAGACCGTCAGGACCTTGGGCAATTTCAGTATCCATCGCTTCCTGTGTCAGGCAGACAAGCGGCTCATAGGGAAAGGGGTAATAGAAATCGCCCTGGGGCATGATCCCGATTCTCGACACCATGGTGATCCGCATCTTGCTTTCCATATCATCTGGCACCCAGCTGATCGTGCGACCGCTTTCGACGAATTGGCCGCGCGCATGACCAAGGGCGATTACTATGTCGATCGCCGACAGCGACGAGCCAAGCACGCCTATGTCATTCTGCTCCAGTCCGGTGATATTTGTATAGGGCCAGGGCGAGACCAGCTTCGCCCCGTCGATTTCGGGGACGTCGGGCCAGCTGTGACCCGAAGCAATTACGACTGCGTCAAATTGCAAGCTTTTGATAGACTGGCCGGATTCATATCGAACGGTCGCCATCGCGCCATCTGCCGCTTCAACATCGACGACGCGGCATTCCGTAAGGACCTCGATCTTGTGCCCGGCGTCGCGTGCGTTTTCGCACAATTCTGCAAATTGGGAATGGAGATATTCGCCGATCAGGACGCGCGGATAGAATGCGCGAGCGGTCAGGTCATGCGGCGACAATTCCCACTCGCCAAGCTCGCGCGCGGGACGGTCCTTGAGCCAGTCAATCAGCGGCCGCACAGGAGCGGGTATCTCGCGGCTAAAAGCGTTGCAGAGCATATAATCGGCATTCAGGGCAGGATCATATGGCATACCCATTCCCGCGCATGACGACGCTTCGAAAATAGTGATGGCAAGCGGTTCATCGCTAGAGGAGAGATATTTAAGCAGGTAAATTGCCATCGGGCCGCTACCCACGATACCGATTTTTCGCACGGCTTTCATCCTTTCAGTAACATGAAGTGCGACCAGCGCAGCGCTGCCCCACGGACAGTGCTGCGCCGAACAATAAAAAAGGCATTATACCAAATGCTGGACGGTATCACGCTCGCGACCAGTAACCCGAAGTCGACGAGGGCCGCGAGCCGATCATCCGGCCAGCATGAACAGTCGGCTATTCTTTATCACGCCAGGTCGCGAACATCGGGTTCACGATCAAAGAAGCGCACTGCTGCGTTGTTGGCGAACGCGGCGCCAGCATCTGAGACGCCGTCAGCGTCGGCCGGAACATGGCAATGATCGAGCAACAGCCGGGCACCGTCATCATGACCGATGGCCTTCAAATGCGCCCAGGCGTCGCAAACAAAATCGACGGCAGCACTGTCTGTCGTCAGCTTTTCCGCCGATTCCTTCGAGAGCACAAGAGCGACGGCATCCATCAGCACTGACGGCGTTCCGGCCAACTGGCCGTCCGCTTCAAGCGTGCCACCATTCACCTTGATCCCTCCGATCTTCGGTGCGATCAACATTGCGGTGCCTCCCTTGGCCTCGATAGACTTCTTGAGCGCGTCGATGGTCTTTTTGTCGGAACCTTCCGCAAACAGGATGCCGACCTGACGGCCTTGCAGGATATTCTTGGCGTTCTTCTGAATGGAGAGAGCATCCGATAGGCCGAGGTCTACCGGCTTGCGTGCGGGCTTGGTCGCTTTCGGCAAATCGATTGCCAGTCCTTCAGCGATCCGTTTAGCGAGATCCACATCTATGTTCCTTATCTGGGCGACCACACGCTCACGAACGTGGGACAGTGTGACTTTTGACAATTCAAAGACGATCGCGGAGGCGATATGCGCCCGTTCGTTATCAGTTTGGGAAAGATAGAACATGCGTGCCTGACTGAAATGGTCGGCGAAAAGTTCACCGCGTGCGCGCACTTTCTCGGTCGGGTCATTCCGCTCGGCATTCTCTCTGAACGAGCTGAAGCCGGTTTCCGGGCATTCACGAGGACCGCCGTCCTCACCCGCCTCGACCAAACTGTTTGGTTCATAATTGGCGCGTCCAGTGGGCACCATCGTCTGCATCAGGCCATCGCGCTGAAAATTATGCATCGGGCATTTTGGGGCATTGACCGGAATCTGGTGGAAGTTGGTTGTGCCAAGACGCGACTTTTGCGTGTCGAGATAGCTGAACAAGCGCCCCTGCAGCAGCGGATCATTCGAAAAGTCGATACCGGGAATGACATTTGTAGGCAGAAAGGCCGCCTGCTCGGTCTCGGCGAAGAAATTGTCCGGGTTTCGATTGAGTGTCATCTTGCCGATGATACGAACCGGTATTTCTTCTTCCGGTATCAACTTGGTAGCGTCGAGCACGTCATATGGCTGCTTGGCTGCCCATTGCTCGTCAAATGTCTGGATACCCAGTTCCCATTCGGGGAAGTCGCCCGCGTCAATTGCGTCGTGCAGATCACGGCGGTGATAATCGGGATCGGCGCCGGAAATCTTGACGGCCTCGTCCCACGTCGTGGATTGCATACCAAGCTTGGGCTTCCAGTGAAATTTGACGAAGGTTCCCTTGCCCTCTTCATTGACAAAACGGAAGGTGTGAACTCCGAAGCCCTCCATCATCCGAAAGCTTCTTGGCAGAGCGCGGTCGGACATGGCCCACATTATCATGTGCATGCTTTCCGGCATCAGGCTGATGAAATCCCAGAATGTATCATGGGCCGAAGCGGCTTGCGGATATCCCCGGTCGGCTTCGGGTTTCACTGCGTGCACAAGGTCCGGAAACTTGATTGCATCCTGAATGAAAAATGGTGCCATATTGTTGCCGACGAGATCCCAGTTTCCGGCTTCCGTATAGAATTTAACCGCAAATCCGCGAACGTCGCGCGGCGTGTCCTTAGAGCCCTTGGATCCGGCGACGGTCGAAAAACGGACGAACAGCGGGCAGCTATTCCCTTTCTTCTGGAAAAGCTCAGCCTTCGTCAGCTCGGGGATCGCTTCTGTTACCTCAAATACGCCATGCGCTCCGGAGCCGCGCGCGTGGACGATACGTTCGGGAATGCGTTCATGGTCAAAATGGAATATTTTTTCGCGAAGCACGAAATCTTCGAGCAGGCTGGGACCGCGCGCGCCGGCTTTGAGACTATTCTGGTTGTCGGAAATGCGATGCCCGAAATTGTCGGTCAGATGGGCAACGCCATCACTATGATCTGCATCCGGCTTTATCTGCTGATGAGTTTCACCGCCGGTGTCCCGCTGCTCTTCTGCATGGTCGACGCGACCGCTGCCGGGCTGGATTGCATGGAGTGTATTTTCGAGAGCAGGGCTGCTTGAACCTGTTGACTGGCTCGACTTGGACGGGGATTTGCTTTTGGTCATTTAATCACTCCTCAGAATGGTCGCGGATCATCGCGTTGCAAGGAAGCAACCACGCTTGTCGATTTCCGTTCCCAAAAAAATTACGGTGCCGGATAGAATTTTCTCCAAGCGATATGAGCCAGCGCGATTTTGAGTGGCGCCCTTCGAAAATTTCTTTTCTGCGATATGACCTTTTCTTTCACGCTCCCGATCAGGAGCGGAACGGAGACCATAAAACATTTGTTGCGGTGCACTTTCAATGTTGCGGAACCATCGCGGCGACAGTGCGTAAAATGATGACGCACACTGCGACTCTGGATTGCTCGCCAAGCATCCACGATGGGCTCCGCCACCTGATCGGGCGCTCTGATATCGCATATATCCGAAGGAGACCGTCAAAATGGAAACCACAGAACTGATCGTGAACGGAAAAAGCCGCAAGCTCGAGGCCGACAGTAGAGTGACTTTGCTTGATGCACTGCGCAACCACTTGGGGCTGACCGGAACCAAGAAGGGCTGTGATCATGGGCAATGCGGAGCCTGTACGGTGATCGTGGAAGGGCGCCGGATAAACAGCTGTCTCACGCTTGCCTGCATGCACGACGGCGACGAAATCACGACCATTGAAGGGCTTGGCGAACCGGGTAATTTGTCGGCGCTCCAATCGGCCTTTGTCGCTCATGATGGTTTCCAGTGCGGATATTGCACGCCTGGCCAGATTTGTTCGGCCACGGCGATGCTAGAGGAAGCAAAGGCGGGATGGCCGAGTTTTGTCTCCGACGATCTCGAAGGTCCAGAAGCGCTAAGCAATGAAGAAATTTCGGAGCGGATGAGCGGCAACCTGTGTCGCTGCGCTGCCTATCCCAATATCGTCAACGCGATCCGTGAGGTTGCCGGAGAAAAGTCATGAATCCTTTTGTATATTCCCGAGCTCGCGACCGTGCCAGTGCTACAGCGGAAGCAGCGAATAATGCAACCTTCATAGCGGGCGGCACCAATCTGCTCGATCTGATGAAACTCGAGGTAATGTCCCCGGAGAAGCTGGTCGATATCAACCGGCTCGACCTTTCCGAAATCACCGAGACCGACGAAGGAGGTTTGCGGATCGGCGCGCTGGTAACAAACAGCGATTGCGCCGCCGATCAGCGTGTCCGGCGCGATTATCCAGTTCTGACGCGTGCGATACTGGCGGGGGCGAGCGGGCAGCTGCGCAATAAGGCGACCACCGGCGGCAATCTGTGCCAGCGGACCCGCTGCTATTATTTTTACGATACCGCCATGCCGTGCAACAAGCGTGAGCCGGGTTCTGGCTGTCAGGCGCTGGCGGGTTTTAACCGCATTCACGCGATACTGGGGGCGAGCGAAGCCTGTATCGCCACCTATCCCGGAGATATGGCGGTGGCGATGACCGCACTGGATGCGCAAGTGGAGATCGAAAATGTTGACGGCGAGATCAGGCAGGTCTCGGTCCAGGATTTTCACCGCTTGCCCGGCGACAATCCTGAGAGAGATAATATCCTTGAGGCGGGGGATTTGATCACCGCCGTGGTCCTGCCGGGCCCACCTGAGGGAAAGCAGATTTACCGGAAAATCCGCGACCGGGCATCCTATGCCTTTGCGCTTTGCTCTGTCGCTGCAGTGGTGAAGTTGCAAGGCGAGGCCATTGATTCTGTCGCGCTGGCATTCGGCGGACTGGCGCACAAGCCATGGCGTGATGAAGCCGTGGAAGCGCTTTTGATCGGTAAGAAGCCGTCAGTAGAATTGTTCGGCAGGGCTGCCGATCAATTGCTCGCCGAGGCCGAGGGGTATGGCAGCAACGATTTCAAAATTCCATTGACCCGTCGCTTACTAATCTCCGTCTTGCAAGAAGCCACCGTAACAGGAGCAGCCGCATGACCGCACATCACAAAATGGACAAGGCCGACACGCGGAACCGGCTCGACGATATGGTTCAGGGACTGGTCGGGTCGCCGATGGATCGGCCGGACGGGCCGCTCAAGGTTTCCGGGCAAGCGACCTATGCGCACGAATGGGACTTGCCGGACATGATCCACGGTGTGCTGGTCCGCGCGACGATTGCCAAGGGGCGAGTGACCGAGGTCGCGAGCGCCGAAATAATCGGCAAAAATGGTGTGCGCGCAGTCATTACGGATGACCGTTTGCTGAGACGACCAGCGCAAGGTGGTGCCAACGAAGCGCCGCCGCAAGGATCTAGACAGGTCGATTATTTCGGTCAACCGATCGCGCTGGTTGTGGCCGATACATTCGAGCAGGCTCGCCATGCCGCCCATATTTTGAAGATCAGCTATGAGGCGTTGGGCAACGCGGCATTCGACCCGGAGGCCGACGATACCCCCACCGACAAACCGGAGGATGACCAGCTTGATCAGGGCAATCTCGACAAGGCCATGGCGGATGCCGCCTTCACCGTGGATCAGGTCTATCGCACGCCGGGCCATAACAGTGCTGCGATGGAGCCGCATTGCGCCATCGCGAGCTGGGAAGGTGACAAGCTGACCCTCCGCGGCAGCTATCAGATGCTCAATTTCAATATCAACGAACTGGCCGACGCGCTGCACATCGTGCCGGAAAACATCCGTATGTTGTCGCCCTTCGTTGGCGGCGGCTTCGGTTCCAAACTGGGTATTTCGCCAGAAGCCGTTGCCGCCGCGCTCGCTGCCAAGGAAATCGGGCAACCGGTCTGCGTCACCTTGTCGCGGCCGCAGGTTTTCGAAACCACGATGCGCAGGTCGGAAACCCGTCAGCATGTCCGGCTGGCCTGTGATGAAGACGGGGTTTTGACGGGCCTTGGTCACGAATGTCTGGTGTCAAACCTGCCGGAGGAGGAATTTTACGAGCCGGTGACGCAGGCCACCCACTTCATATATGGCGGCAAGAACCGGAAGCTCGGCATCGAAGTGGCCCGGGTCAACCGCACCTGTGGCGGCTCGGTGCGGGCGCCCGGCGAAGCGGTTGGCATGCAGGTTTTGGAAAATGCCATGGATGAGCTTGCGGAAGCAGCGGGCATAGATCCGGTTGAGCTAAGGCGGCGCAATGTCCCTGGCCGCCATCCGGAGCAGGACATTCCTTATTCGTCCCGTCGGTTCATCGACGCACTCGACGAAGGCGCGAAATTGTTTGAATGGGACAAGCGCAACAGGAAGCCGGGCGCTTTGCGCGAGGGCGACTGGCTGATAGGTCACGGGATGGCCGGCGCCGCCCGGGTCAACATCCTCTCGGAAGCGAAAGCCAGAGTAACATTGCGCGCCGACGGCACCGCCGTGGTCGAAACCGACATGACCGACATCGGCACCGGAACCTATGCGATATTGACGCAAATCGCCGGGGACATGCTGGGTTTGCCGGCAAACAAGGTCGACACAAAACTGGGTGATACCGATTTTCCCGCCGGGCCGGGCTCGGGTGGATCGTGGGGAGCATCTTCTGCGGGGTCGGCTGTGTTTCTGGCTTGCGAGGAAATTCGCAAAAAACTGGCTGAAAAGCTGGGCAGCGACGAGGCCGATCTGGCGCTGGCAGATGGTAAAGCCGGAACCGGTGACAGCCTGAGACCCTATTCCGACATATTGGACGACCAGGAAATTTCTGCACTTGGCCATATTGAACCAGGCCAGACACTGGAGGACCTACAACAGGCTACCTATGGATCCTATTTCGCCGAAGTTGCAGTCAATGCGGTGAACGGTGAAACAAGGGTGAGACGGATGCTGGGGGTATTTGGTGCTGGCCGAATCCTGAACGAGAAGACTGCGACCTCTCAATGCTATGGCGGCATGATCTGGGGTATCGGCAGCGCCCTGACCGAAGAGCTGATTTTCGATAAGCGAGACGGGCACATCGTTAATCACGATCTGGCAGAATATCATATTCCGGTTAATCTGGACGTCCCGCAAATCGAGGTCGTGCTGCTAGAGGAACGAGACGAATGGGCCAGCCCCATCCAGGCCAAAGGCATTGGCGAACTGGGCATATGCGGCGCTGCTGCAGCGGTCACCAACGCGATTTATAATGCGACCGGTATCCGGGTTCGCGATTATCCTGCGACACTGGATAAGTTGCTTACCGACTTGCCCAGCCAATAAATGGGCGCTGTTTTCTTCCGACACCGGAATCTCCGCTGTTGGGCCGTAAGCGGCTATTTCGGTTGCCCCGATTATAGAGCCCGCTTTCTCTGACTTTCAGATTTTGGCGTTGTAAGTGACATCCTGCCGCTCGACCTGCAGCACTAGCCTTCTCCATTCGCTCAAATTCTTTGGGGAGTTCGCTGCAGGCTGCGTTAATTCGTCACCGAAAAACCTATGCGCGGGAAATGAACAATGACTTGTCCGGTCTGGGAATCTTCGCGAGAGATCGAGACATGATGTTCGGACGAGCCGACAAGCACTCCCTTGACCGCGTCGCGCCCGTAGTCATCGGCGGCAACGGTCACCCGCTTGCCTTCCAGTTCGGCGTCCCGAGGGGCAACTGTGCAGGCCATCGGCTCGGATGTTCGTGCAATATCGAGCGCGTCCTCGCGACTAGCCGCTGATCGCTCACCATGACCGATCGCCTTTACCCGCTCCAGCCACTCCGCAACGTGAGCCATATTCTCGAACAGGCTTGCTGCTGGGGGATAGGCAGACCGGATGAACCACAAATTGTAATAAGCGTTCGCATCAACGAGTCCGGCGCGGTCACCGGTCAGGAACCTGCGCCCGTCCGCAAGCTGGTCGGACAGCAGGGCGACATGTGCCCGCAACTGCGCTTCCATATGGGGGACAGCCGCCTGCATCGTCGCCGGATCAAACGGCCGGCCGGAAAGGGCTGCGCGGTCGTTTATAAAAGCCGCTGGGACTTTGTCGCCGAGCCCCCCGAAGATGATCGCAACTGCTGCCTGGAATAGCGCGCGGTCCGACCACATCGCATTGGCGTGCGCTAAGCCTTGGTCGCCCTGCGGAAACAACGTCGGTTCAGGAAAGCGTCGTTCAAGCTCCCTGACGATTAGCTGGCTGTCGCAGTAGATGTCTGCACCGATCTGCATGACCGGAATACGGCGATAGCCGCCGGTCAGTGCCACAAGTTCGGGTTTGGGCATAATGACCGGTTGATCGACAGCAGTCCAGGCCAGCTTCTTGACGCCTAGGCAAACGCGCACCTTCTCTGAAAATGGCGAACTATCATATTGATGAAACAGAATGTCAGGCATTGTGAACCTTTCCGGTATTATCGCCAAGCGATGCAGGATTTAACCGAAGCGGTCAACTTGGTCCCCACAGCGAGTGTGAGGTTTGTCGCTGCCGGGTTCCAAATCTCCGCCTCCGTTCGTGGCGGTAGTCCGCTTCCAATCCCTGCTGGCGCTAGCAAGTATGGCTTTCGGCCGCTTGTAGGCCCGAAGCGGACATAATGCTTGACTAGTGCGATCCATTTCGGGCGTGCGTGTCGGCCCGCAAGTCCTAAATCTTTGGGAAAAGTGGTTAGTACTCATAGAGAGGGGACAATCAAACCGTTCGGCGATTTTGCAGCATCGGGTTTCAAGAGCAAACCTGATCCGCTGTGGAACAGTCCCAATGGCATTTCGTGGTAGCCGGACATGCGCCACGTCCTCGTCGCCGACATCGCTGGCGGACACATCTATCGTGCTGATACCTGGATCGAGAAGGTCACTCGTTTCTACGACCATAGGTTCGGTGTGAACGCGGCCCTGCGGGATTCGTCCGTGGCAGTCTGGTTTACCCAGTCGACCGAAAATACAGCAGGGGAAGGGGCAGAGGCTCGTTTGTTCGCCGCAGCCGACAGGCCGATGGGAGATGGCTCGGTCTGGCGGATCGCTCCGGATGAGTTTGGGCGGCCTAATCCCGTTGCCGTCAAGCTCGTCAAAAACTTGAACTTCGCAAACGGTATCGCTCACGACGAAACGCGCGGACGGGTCTACGTGGCCGAAACTATCGGTAACCGCGTCCTTAATTTTGCGCTCACATTGATCGCGACACGCCGTGTGACCGTCGGGTGTTGGTGACGTTGCCCACCCCGGACAATCTCGAACTGGATGGCGATGGCAATCGGTGGGTCGCCAGCCCGTTTGCCAATGCGATCTACGTAGTCGATCCGGACACGGGCGACCGCAAGACCCTTTTTTCTCCTACGCCGGAGGCGAGCACTTGGATTGTATCAGAAATATACAGGCGGCTGAGTGAAGGCGAGCCGGTCCTTAAACTCCTCGCTCCCGAGATGTGGGGGCCGATGCCGGGGCTGCTGACCGAAAGGATACTGACAGCAGACGGAAATATCTATGTATCAGCGCTCGGTGATGCCTCGGTGCTATTGGATCAATCGACGCCTCGTTGAGACGCAACATCAACAGAACCACCAAGGTAAAGCCTGAAGGTGGCTTCCTCCTGATAACATAAAGGAAATTACGTGATGACTAAAGCACTTGAAATCGTTCAACAATTCTATGCTGCGATTGGGAGGGGCGACGTGGCTGCAGCGGCCGCGCTGATGGCCTAGGATGTAAACTGGATGGAAGCAGAGAGCTTCCCGCTTGCCGACCGCAATCCCTATATCGGGCCGCAGGCGGTTATCGAAGGCGTTTTCGCGCAGCTTGGCGATGAAGTCGACGCTTTTGGCGTGGCGCCTGAACGCTTCATCGCCAATGAAGAAAACGTAGTGATGGAAGGACGCTACATCGGCACGGGCAAGGCGACCGCCAAACCCTGCAACTCGCAGGTCGCCCATGTTTGGATAGTCAAGGGTGGCAAGATTGATAGCTACCAGCAGCATGTCGATACTCGCGCGGTCGCCAAGGCAACGGGAAAGGTCGAATAAGCAGGTTGGATGGCCCATTGGCCTCCGGTCGGAGGAGCGTCCATTAAACGGCCAAAATTGGGTGATTTTGCGGCAGTCCGCTCTTGGATATCCAAAGAACGATAGGGAGCCCTAGTCAGGAAATATTGATCGACAACTTCGCGCCTAGTTGATTTCCGTTTGGCACGTTAACGCTCCGATTATTAACCAAATCCCATGGCCTCCAATCCAAGCTTGGTTGAGCTAGGCAATACGGCCATCGACCACGTTGATCTGGCGGTCGCATATGGCTGCAATATCCGGATCATGGGTCGATATCAGAAATGTTGTTTTGTCCTCTCGGTTAATTTCGCGCAGCAATTGCATCACCCTTGCCCCGTTTTCCTGATCCAGGCTGCCCGTAGGTTCATCGGCGAATACAAGTTGCGGTCGGTTCATCAGGGCGCGGGCAACGGCTACGCGCTGTTTCTGTCCTCCAGAAAGCCGGTTCGCCGCATAATCCAGCCGATCCGACAGGTCTACGCGCTCAAGCAGGCTTTTTGCCCGTTTTCGCATGGCTTTAGAAAGACCGCCGGCCGGCGCAGCTGCAGGGAATGCCACATTTTCAACTGCGGTAAAGTCCGGAAGCAGATTGTGAAATTGAAATACGAAACCGAAGTGCCGGTTGCGGATCGCCGACAGCTGTTTTTCCGATAGTCCCGATACGCGATCGTCCATGAAGGATAATGTTCCGCCCGTCGGCTGCATCAGCAATCCCAATATGTTGAGCAATGTTGATTTCCCGGACCCTGACGGACCCTGCAGGGCAACCATTTCGCCCGGTTCCAGGGCCAGGTCGATCCCTTTCAAAACGACTGTCTCCAGATCACCATTGTAAAAGCTCTTGGTGAGGCCGTCGGCTTTCAGCAACGTCATTGTTGAATCGCCTCGACCGGATCCAGGCGGGCCGCTGCCCGGGCAGGCAGAATGGTCGCCAGAGCAGAGCCTGCTATCGTAAGCGTGATGACCAGCACATAGCCGCCTTCAGTCGGCGCTATCGGCAGCAGCGGACTGCCGTCTGGCGCGACAAATCGTTCCACAAGAAACAGACACAGACGGTAACCGATCGCAGCCCCCAGTAGCGAAGCGAGAAAACCGATAATCACGCCCTGGAATATAAATACACTTGCAACAAAGCTGCGCGAAATTCCGAAAGAACGCATGATACCGATTTCGCTCCGGCGACGGACACTGGTTAGTAGCAATGCGCTGGCAATCGAAATCATGATGGCTACCATCGCAAAGGCCTGGATGAAAATTCCTGTGCGATTCTGCGCTTCCAGCGCCTCTTCCAGATTGCGGTTCTTTTCCTGCCAGGCAGTGACCTTGAGCGGCAACTGAGCCTGCAGCTGTTCGGCGACCTGAAAAGATTTTTCCGGATCATCGAGTCTGATCGCTATCGATGTGACACCGTTCGGCAGATCGGCCAGCGGCCGGGCGGTCGCCAGCGAGAGATAAGCGACGCGGCGGTCGAGATTGGCAAGCCCGGCCCGGAATATTCCGGTTATCGGGATCAGCCTCTCCACGCCGCGGTCAGAACGCAACAAAACCGGGACACCGGCTTTCAGACCAAGATCGTCGGCGAGGTCCGCGCCAATCACCAGACCGCCACTCGAAAGGTCCGACGAGCCATCGATGATATAGCTGGAAATGGGGATGATCGCGTCAATCTGCGACGGATCGACGCCTTGCAACGCAATCGGTGCAACCGCAGCGCCGCGCACCAGAAATCCGTTGCCGGTTATTTCAGGGACGACCGCAACGACATGCTGCAGTCTTTCGCTCTGCTGCACGACTTGCTGCCAGCCCAGAATTTGCTGGCGCTGAAAAGTGGACACAGGCTGGGCGGCAAAGCGGTCGTCGTCATTCTGTACTGCCGCCACCCGCCGCGGCGGTTCAAGATCGACATGCGAAATCTGACCGGTCGTCTGCACGGTCAGAAATATCGCCAGCCCCTTTATCAGTGCGGTTATGAAAACAAACACGATAACGCTTAGCGCAACGCCGCCGATCAACAATCCTGTCTGCACGCGATTGGCAAGGAGATAGCGAAAGGCGACACGAAGCGCGAACAGCATCAGCTTGCCTTGTCTGACTTGCTCACAACTACATCGACCTCTTCGTCAGCCTGCACTGAAAGCGGATCCAGTATGACACGCTCTCCGGCCTTTACGCCATCGGTGATAATGACATTGCTCCCCGGCCAGTCCACCAAGGTGACATTGCGGGGGACAGCTTTGCCGGATCCCACAATATATAGTTGATTCTGCCCGCGGTTCTTGAACAGGCTCGTTCGCGGAACGGACAATATATTGTCGTATTTCTTTACCACTATGGTGACGTTCACCGACCGTCCCGGGCGCAGGCTCGCATCATCCGTTTCACTTGCAAAACGCATCAGCCTTCCGCCGGTGGACGAATCGATACGCGGCGAAATTTCGGTGATACGGCCTTTGAACCGCTGATCACTGCCGGAGGGAGAAATGATTACATCTGCGGCTAGTGGTACCGCGTCGGCATAATATTCGTCGATTTCCGCTCGGATCTCGATCGGCCCGTCAGAACCGATTTCGAACAGGATCGTGGCAGTCGAAACAACCTGACCCGCGTCGATAGGTCGACTCAATATTGTTCCTGTCATCGGCGCGAGAATATCATATTCGCGCGCTGCAGCGACTGCTTGCCGCGCGGAAGCCTGTCCCGCTTCCAGGCTGGCGCGGCCTGCTGCAACAGCGGCATCCGCTTCATCCATTGCCGCGCGCGTCACCCAGCCCTGAGCGAATAATGTTTCCAGACGTTGCTGCTTCTTGACTGCCAATGACAGCTGCGCTTCCAGGCTTTTGATCTGGGCGGCGGTTACGGCAATGGCAGCGCGCTCCTGCTCGGCGCGCACTCGGGCCAACAAGGCTCCCTTTGATACCTGATCGCCCTCATCATATAGCAGTTCAACCACAGCGCCCGCGCGCTCGGATTGAATTTGGACCAAATTAAGGGGACGAACGCGTCCGACAACAGACAGGCTCTGTTCTGCAGGACCTTCGGTCAAGATGGCGACCTTGACAGTTTGGGGAGCCGTGGCGCGTATATATATGGACGCTGCGCCGATGATCAGCACTATCACAATGGCGGCCCGGATAATTTTACTGCGATCGAAATCCATAATGTCCCGTTCCATTAGACGCTTTGGCGACTTTGTTACAGTTCAGCATATTCATATTATCAGTCACCATAACCGTGCTGTCTCATCCAAATTGTCGTCCCTCTACCATTTAGCGGTCAGGGAGGCACTCAAATCATTGGACAGTTTTTTGTCGACCTACGATAGGAATTTCCGCTTCGCGCCCAAACGTCTTTATCCCCCAGATCGGCGCTCGGTCTTGGATACTGCCATTGCCTGAAATCGATACATTCCAGAATTCATGGCTGCAACGGGATGGTTTTCAGAAGACGTGGCTTTACAGACGATTCTGGAAATACACATGATTGCGCATGCTGTTCACAACCACGAGCAAGTATAAGCAGACGCTTGTTGCCGAATCTTTCCTTTTGGATGCAGGGCCGGGAACTTCAACCATCCCACGACATAGCCTTGGGCTATAGACGGTCGAACCATATTCGATTGCCACTTTCCATGTTTCCGTCTGTGGTTTGCATGCGATTTGTTCAAGATCGTTATCACACCCCACGGATCAGAAAATTTTGACTTTGTTGGTGTGATGCAGGGAAATTCTCGGGGAGTATATAAATTGTCAAATCCATCCGCATCACCATTTCAATTTAAAGCCGTTTTACTCGCTAGTGTAAATCTAGCGGCATTCTCCGCTGTTCCGGGCTATGCGCAAACCGAAGAGCGGACCACCTCGGTAACTGCTGAGGAAGAGCAGAATGATATTAACGCAATAGTTGTCACAGGCTCCCGTGTTGCCCGCGATGGATTCGAAGCAGCTACACCGACCACTGTTCTTAGTGCTGCAGAAATCGAACGCGTTGCCGCTCCAAATATTGCCGATATGGTCAATCAGATGCCGTCCGTTCGTCCGTCGCTAACACCTTCCAGCTCGACAAACAATTCCCAGTTTGCAGGAGGAAACTACCTTGATCTGCGCGGCTTGGGCTATAATCGTACGCTCATTCTGGTCGATGGAAAGCGCTTTGTTTCCTCGCAAATTCAGGGGCCGGTTGATGTCAATGTGATCCCGCAGGCGTTGATCGGAAGCATTGATATTGTTACCGGCGGTGCGTCAGCGGCATGGGGATCCGATGCTGTTGCAGGCGTCGTAAACTTTAAATTCGATCACCAACTCGAGGGTTTCAAGGGCAGCGCTCAGGCCGGAATATCCGGTCATAATGATCATCGCAATTACTTGGGTTCGCTAGCATTTGGTAAAAGCTTTGCCGGTGGCCGGGGAAAATTGCTTCTCGCAGGCGAAATTGCTGAAAATGGGGGAATTGATCGACTAGCTGATCGTTATTGGGGTGCACAAGGCTGGGGCCTTATTGCGAACCCAGCATATACGATTACCAATGCCGAACCGCGGCGTCTGCTCGTTGCCAATGCTACCTCATCCAACATGAGCTTTGGCGGATTGATAAATTCAGGCCCACTTAAAGGAATTCAATTCGGTCCTGACGGACAGCCCTTGCCTTTTAATTACGGGACATTGGTCAGCGCATCGAACATGGTTGGTGGCGATGGAGCCAGCGGGGCTGATGAACTGATGCTGGAAGTGCCGCTAAAACGGTATAGCACCTACGGCCGTTTGTCGTATGAGTTGAGCGATACAGTGTCGGCATATGTCGAAGCGTCATGGGCTAAAACCAGCACTGACAATCCCGGACTGACGCGTACCGATACAGCTATTCGTATTCGCCGGGACAACGCATTTTTACCGGCGTCGATTGCGTCGGCCATGGACACAAATTCCATCACCAGCTTTACCATGGGACGTTATAGCCGCGACTATGCCCGGGGCTTCAACGAAATTCGTGCAGAAATAGTCCGCGGTGTCGCTGGTCTTCAAGGCAATATCGGCAGCGGATGGACGTGGGACGCCTATTACACCCATGGCGAAACCAAGAATACGCATCGCAACACTAACTCGCGGATCGCTTCAAATTATAATTATGCTATCGACGCTGTAATCGACCCGCTGACGGGGGCGGCTGTATGTCGTGATGTAACAGCGCGCGCGCAGGGCTGTATTCCACTCAACCTTTTTGGTATTGGCGCGCCATCTCCGCAATCGCTTGGCTATGTTATGGGCCAATCTTGGCGCAAGTGGGATATTCGCCAGGATGCCGCCGCTGCGACACTACGTGGTGAACCATTTTCCACTTGGGCGGGGCCGGTTTCATTGGCGACGGGTGTCGAATGGCGGAGTGAAACGGCGGCGGTAACGGCCGACGAGCTTTCTGCGGCCGGAGCTTTTGCAACCGGAAACACGGTACCATGGGATGGCAAAGTTACAGTGAAGGAGGCTTTTGGTGAACTTGTTGTGCCACTGGCACGTGATCAGAACTGGGCAGAATCTCTGGAATTGAACGTGGCCGGACGCCTCACAGATTACAGCACGTCGGGAACCGTCACAACCTGGAAGGTAGGGGGAACTTGGGACGTCAACTCAGGCATTCGCTTCCGTGCGACGCGTTCCCGCGATATTCGCGCACCTGCGCTAGCGGAACTATTTGGCGGTTCAACGACGGCGCAATTTACCGTCGCCGATCCGCTGCTTAGCCGCAGCTATAGTGTGCAATCGCTAACCAGCGGTAATGCCGGACTTAAGCCTGAGAAGGCCGATACCTTCACGGCAGGTATTGTAGTCAGTCCGTCATTTATACCCAATCTGCGCCTGTCAGTCGATTATTACGACATAAAGTTGAATGGTGCAATCCTGACCATTACGGCGGCATCGATCGTTGAGCGCTGTTATCTGAACCAACCGCAGCTTTGCGACCTAATCTCTCGAGGCACAAATGGTGACATTTCGCAGGTCGCAGCAACCCCGCAGAACCTGCAAGAAGTTCAGACACGCGGCATCGATATGGAACTTGCCTACCGCATGGACATCGGTGCTGACAGCTTGTCGTTGCGCGGGCTTGTGACTTATATTGACCGGATACGGCTTAACGACGGTATCACTGTTACGGAATTAGCAGGCAGTACCGATCAGCCAACCATTGCCAGTATCGGGGGGCAGCCGCACTGGAGTGCCAACGTCAGCAGCACTTATGAAACCGGATCGGCGCGGGTCAGCCTGACTGGACGCTATGTCGGTGGAGGAAACATCAACAATGACTATACATTCAAAGATCTCAATAAGCTGACCCACAAAGGCCGACTCTATTTAGATCTGTCGGCCGCTTATAATCTGATAAACGATGGCGACCACAAGGTTTCGCTATTTGCCACAATTAACAATCTGCTCGACAAGGCCCCGCCGATTACGGGAACAGGCGGATTTGCGACAGTCCGCTCGCTATATGACGTTATCGGACGGACTTTTAATGCTGGTGTACGCTTTCGTTTCTAACGGGTCGCAAGAGGCGCTGACGGCTTTATGTCGTCAGCGCCTTCCCAAAAGGATAGGTTGGCGGGAAAGAGATAATCGGGATAGTCATATGAAAAAACAACTTGTTATTGCGGTGTTAATGGTCACTGCCACAATATCTCACCCTGCACTTGCATCACATGAAGACGCGGTACGCAAGATTGTCTCGGATCCTGCCGGAATGGCCGCTCCCGGCTGCGCTGTGGGTGTATTTCGCGCTGGCAAACCGGTGTTGATAACGGCTGGTGGCGCAGCGGATATTGCAGGGAAACAGGCGCTGGACGCGGACACGCTATTTTACGCCGCTTCGGTGTCCAAACAGTTTACCGCCTTGGCTGCAGCCCAACTGGTCGAGGCCGGAAAAATTGGGCTGGATGACGATATCCGGAAATATTTTCCGGAAATGCTGACATCCGACGTGCCGATAACAGTAGCGATGCTGATGCATCATAGTGCAGGCATTCGCGATTCGCTTGAGCTTCTACGGATTGCCGGTTTCCCGCGGGCAAGTGCAACCGACAAAGAGACCGCGCTCCAGTTGCTGTTGCGCCAGCAGGACACCAATTTCACGCCGGGAACAGAATATAGCTATTCAAACGGCGGCTATTTAATGCTTGCAGAAATTGTCGAGCGCGTTTCGGGAATGCCTTTTGCTGAATATGCCCAGCGCCACATTCTAAAACCGCTAGGGATGAAGCGCAGTTTTTTTATGAATGATGCCGCGCCAACGGCGGCGAATGTCGCGCACGGCTATGTTTCAGGCAATGATGGCTTCGCAGTTCGCGACACCTATCCTCTGTTTAGCGGATCGGGGGGATTGATGGTGTCGATCAACGATCTTGCGCGCTACGACCGCGATATCGAAATCGGCCACACAGTGTGGACCCCTGCGATTGCCAAGATATTATTGACGCCCGGCAGTTTTGCCAACGGCGACCCGGTTGTCGATAGGCGAAGCGGGATGGCCTACGCTGGCGGCCTCCATGTCGGAAATCGCAAGGGGCAATATTTCGTCCAGCATGGCGGTTCGGCAGAAGCGTTTAAAAGCATGTATGCGCGTCTTCCCGAACGGCGACTGGGCGTTGCGATGCTTTGCAATCGTAGCGACTGGAACGCCGGGGACAAGGCTGATGCTGTGTTCGAAGCAATCGAAGGGCCAGGTCTGCTTAAGCTGACGGAGCTAGGGGACACTCTTGCCGGACGTTTTTACTCCGGTGATCTCGATACCTATTATGACTTTGCTATGCAGGAAGGAAAGTTGATCGCGGAGGTTTCATCGACATTTGCCGGGCCGGAAGCAGCCACGGTTACATTCGAAGAACAGTCCGATGGCTCATATAATGCAAAGGGCACCCGTCTATTATTTGATGGGGACAGCAATGGTTTCACGCTCAGCACAGGCCGGATCACGGCAATAAGGTTCGTTAGAATCCAATAGGGAATGGCAAGATGGAAATGTTGAAATTTGCCCGGATAGCAGCATTGTGCAGCGTCGCCATCGCACTACCCGCGCTGGCCCAAAGCACGCCAGCGATCGATATTATATTCAAGGGCGGCACAATATATGATGGGTCCTCGAACACCCCGATTATCGGCGACGTCGCGATTGCCGGTGACAAAATCGTCTATATCGGGTCCAAAGCGCCGGAATTAAAATCAGCCAAAGTCCGGACGATCGACGCACGCGGCATGATCGTCGCGCCGGGTTTCATTGATCCGCACACCCATGCGGACCGCTTTCTCGATAGCGAAGATCCGAATGAGCGTTTGAACCTGCCCTGGATGAAGCAGGGGGTTACGACAATTTTTGCGGGTGTCGATGGCGGGGGGCAAACCGACGTGGATAGTTTCTTCCACGACATCGAAATGCGTGCATTTGGTAGCAATGTTGCCGCTTATATTGGTTTTGGACCTGTGCGCGGGGCGGTGCTGAGTGATGATGGACGGGCGCCAAATTCCGCAGAACTGGAGCGTATGAAGGCGCTTGTCGCCCGCGGCATGTGCGATGGTGCGCTCGGGTTGTCGACAGGGCTTTTCTATGCTCCGCAAAGCTTTAGCAAGACGGACGAAGTGGTCGCAGTTGCCCGAGAGGCAGCGGTCCGTGGCGGGGTTTACGATACCCACCAGCGCGATGAATCGACCTATTCCATCGGCGTAGTCGACTCTGTCCGCGAGGCTATAGCGATTGGCAAATGGGCAGGGATGCCCGTTCATTTCGCCCATATCAAGGCGCTGGGCGTCGATGTACATGGCAAGGCCGACGAATTAATTGATATTATCGAAACCGCGCGCGCCCAAGGACAGACGGTTACCGCCGATCAATATCCATGGGAAGCATCGGGTACCGCACTTGAAGCCGCCTTGCTGCCGCGCTGGTCCGTCGATGGCGGACGTGCTGCAATGCTCGGCCGTTTCGCTAGTACCGCTGATCTGGAGCGGATCAAGGACGCTATGGTCGAAAATATTCGGCGGCGGGGAGGGGCGCAATCCTTATTGCTGACTGCCCGTGATCGCGCTTGGACGGGAAAGCGACTGAGTGAAATAGCTGCCGAATGGAATATCACACCGGTGGATGCGGCGCTGCAGATTATCACCAGAGACGGAGAGGGAACGTCGCTGGTGTCGTTCAACATGGCTGATGCGGACATTCGCGCCTTCATGACGCGCCCGTGGGTCGTCACCAGTTCGGACGGTTCACATGGCCATCCACGCATGTATGCGACCTTCCCGCAGAAATATGACCAATATGTAAGGAAAAATAAGGTGATCGACCTCGCAACCTTTATCAACAGCAGCACGGGGCGAACCGCCGACATCTTCAAGTTCGACCGGCGCGGTCATATCCGGACGGGCTATTTTGCGGATATTGTTGTATTCGATCCCGCCGCCTATGCGCCCGTCGCTGATTATATCGAACCCGAACGTCTAGCCACGGGCGTGAGCACTCTTTTGGTGAACGGCGCACTCGTTATAGATGACGGCAAGCCAACCGGTATGGCCGCAGGTTTGCCACTACGCCATGTCCCACCTGCGGCAAGCTGCATAAAATGACCGTTAACACCGCTCTTCCGCGCCGCACCAGCGGGGACCGCTAGCATTCGCTTCTCGAAATATAGGAGCAGCACCCCAGGAATTATCAATCGGCATCGGCATTATTTGCGGTGGCCGTGAAATAAAATCGTTTTTGATCTTCTAAAAGCAGAGCCATTTGTATGTTTAATTTATCGCGACGAAGTAATTTCTTCGTCCCCGCTATCAGTTGGAAAACGCATTTCGCGTTTATCGACACCGACCAGGTTTTGTGCGCGATCGTGCTCATTGAAACCCCGCAATGATACGACCTCTTGACGTTGTCGTTCTGGGCGCTGGCGTAATCGGCGTGACGACGGCTTATGCGCTCGCAAAGCGCGGTCTTTCGGTGGCGATCGTCGACCGCCGGACCGGCCCGGGATACGAGACATCCTATGCCAACGGGGCGCAGTTAAGCTATGCTTATACCGATGCGCTCGCCAGCCCCGCCTTGCTTCGCAAGCTGCCTTTCCTGGTGACAATGGGGGATCCCGCCATTGACCTAAAGCTAACGGCTGACCCTGCGTTTATCAAATGGGGGCTGCATTTCCTGCGCAATTGTACCGGCGGTCGATTTAAGGCGAACACCCTTGCCGCACTTGAGCTTGCGATGGAATCACGCCTCGCGCTACACACACTTCTTGCGCGGCACCCCCTCGACTTTGCTTATGAGGCGGCGGGAAAGCTCCATCTCTATTATGACGATAAGGGATTGCCAGCAGCCGATGAAGTTCGGAAACTCAAGGGCAGATCGGGTGTAATCCAGTATATGATGACGCCAGCCGAAGCCCGGGCGATTGAACCGGCTCTGGAATCGGTGAGTGGAATCGCTGGTGCCATATATACTCCGGATGATGAAGTGGGTGATCCCCACGCGTTTTGCATGAATTTGTTGCAGGTGTTGGTCGACGAATATGGTGTGCAAACCCATTTTGGCTTTGAAGCGGCGGCGTTGGAATCCCGCCACGGACTTGTTCGCATTCAGAACGGGCAAAACGACGAAATATCTGCTCGCCGTGTCGCCATTTGCTTGGGTATTGGTGCCCCGCGGTTTTTGGGACAGATCGGTATTCGGGTACCGATTTGGCCGATGAAGGGCTATTCGTTCACGGCGCCCCACGGCGTAGCCGCTCCGCGCATCAGTATTACCGACACCGCCCGCAAGATTGTACTCTGTAATCTTGGCGGACAAATGCGCGTTGCGGGGATCGCGCAGCTTGGCAATTGGAACAATGACGTCGATCCGGTACAGTTGCATCGGCTTATCCACAAAGCGCAAAGCGCGTTTCCGGACGCAGCGCGTTATGATAAGGCCTATATGACTTGGGCCGGGCTTCGGCCCATGTCGCCCCGGTCCCTTCCGATTATCAGCGAGCCTCGTCCCGATATATTTCTCAATGTCGGGCACGGGATGTTGGGTTGGACCTTTGCAATGGGAGCCGCGGAGCGTACCGCGAATCTGATCATGAATGAAAATCTGGAAAGCTTGAATGAAGAATAAAATTTCCTCTCCCCCGCTCAGCAAGTTTCGCCGTGCAGGCAATATGATTTTCACTGCTGGTCAGTTGCCGCGCGGTGCTGACGGAAAAATCGTCGATGGGGACATTGGCGTCCAGACCAGACAGGTGATCGAAAATCTGGAAGCTGTGCTGCGCGATGCGGGTGCAGATTTAACACATGTCGTAAAAATCACCGCCTGGTTGACCGATGCCCAATTCATGCCCCAATTTGACGCGGTTTATCGTGAATTTTTTCGACAATCCTTTCCCGCCCGGTCAACTGTTATTTCGGGATTGGTCGCAGGTGACGTAGAGATTGAAGCAGTGGCGTGGGTCGAATAGTCGCCAGGAAATTTTATTGAGCGCACTGTCACGAATTTTCAGGAGGCCGGTGCATGCGCGTTCGACAAATTGAAGTTTTTCACGCAATCTATGTTAGCGGCTCGATCAGTGCTGCAGCACGTCGGTTACAAGTGTCGCAACCCTCCGTTAGCAAGGTCCTTCATCGCACCGAAGACCAGCTCGGGTTCCGTCTGTTCGAACTTACCCGGGGGCGCCTAATTGCGACAGATGAGGCGCATATGCTATTCCGTGAGGTGGAAGAAACCTTTGAACAATTGATGTCCCTAGAGCAGGTTGTGAAGAATTTACGCGTTCATGGGGGAGGGCATCTGCGGCTAGGCGTGGTTCCGGCGCTCGGGCTTAGCATCGCACCTCAGGCTATAACCCTATTTCGCAAAATGTACCCCGATGTGACTTTTGATGTCCGCACACTGCATCATGATGATCTTTTCCGGTCTCTCTACGAGCGTGAATGCGATCTGGCGATTGCCTATAATCCGCCGGAACAATCGCGGATAAAGCGGCTTCATATCGCGCGGGCAGAGCTTGTATTGCTATATCGCGGTCAGGATCTGGACGTTACCGACGAGCGCTTCCCCTTAGAGCGACTGGAGGGGCGTGATGTCATCGGGCTCGCTAGCGCGGGCCCGCTGGGAGACCTTCTCGAGGCGGAACGCAAGCGCCAGGATATAACTATCCGAGAAGTTATTTCGGCACAGACTTTCTATATTGCGGCAGCTTTGATCCGTCACGGAGACGGTATAACGATCGTGGATGAATTTACAGCGCGGGCTGGTCTAGTACCAGGAATGCATTACAGGTCTCTGGATCCTGCAATCGAATTTGATGTCTCTTGCGTTTTTTTGGAAGACCGTCCGTTGTCCAAAATTGCCAAAGAGTTTGTCACAATCTTCAAACAAGCGATTGAAAAGGATCGGTCCCCAATTTCTTGAACTACCAAATGAAGAATATTGAAGGCAGCCTTCACTGGAAACGTCTGACTAAGAACATCTCGTCGAATGGCAATGATGCTTTAACAGAAGGGCGCGCGCTTTACAGTCGCGTTGGGCGCGACGATCAACATGAATGGCACAGCCATGTATTTAGGGCTTGTCACGATGTTCGGTGCTCAAATGTACCAGATAGACTTAAGCTTTACGACGTATCTGCTCATTGGCGTTACCGCCACATTAGGGTCGGTCGGGGCAGCGGGAATACCGGGTTCTGGTCTGGTAATGATGAGCTTGGTGCTAGGCACAGCAGGCGTTCCGCTAGAAACCATCGCCTTTGTCGCGGGTATCAATCATATCATGGACATGATGCGAACGATGACGAATGTCACTGGCGACGCAACCATTGCGGTGGCGGTGGGCCGCATGGCGGGCGAAATCGATGTTGAAGAATATATTTCTGCAGATGATGTCTAGCGGTTGAGGTAGAGATTTTGGGATTTGCTATATGCTGTCATCAGATAAGCGATGTGCGCGACGCAACCTTTAAAAATAGGACGGACGCTATTAATCTCACCGATTGTCAAGGTATGCATCTGCGAAATTAGAAAGGTTGGCGGTGAACCAACAGGTTCAATGTCTGCAAATTTGCGTAAGCGGACAGTCTGCTTAAGGCATAATTCTGTCGAATGTCGCCGCTCTCACTATTGATTCGAATACGATAGTAGGGGGTGTCAAATTCTGATCGACGAAAAAAAGCCAGCTCGGCAGAGACGTTCAGCGCTGCCCCGAATGCTCTGGAATTACGTTTGACCGGGATCGTCACGGGCGGGCGCTGTTCGAGCTGCTTCGCGTCCGAGCGATAGCCGAAGCTTTCGTCACCTCATAGAGCGGGTCAAATCCGAGTAATTGGGAATGATCTATAGCCGATTTCAATCTGCTCTTAAATCGACCGAGTGCATTATTGTTTGCTGGCTGCGTTCAAGCTTTTTACGCTATTCAGAGGCAAAAGCGGCCATTCTGCCAGTCTGATCATGAATCGCGATGCGGCGTCATGACGAATTATTTGAACAGTATCATTTCAACTTTTCATTTATCAAGATTAGAATAAATGATATCTATGCTTAATGCGTCTAGATAATTTTGATCTTAATCTGCTTGTGGCCTTTGATGTGCTGTTGCGGGAACGGAACGTCACCCGCGCTGCCACCCGGCTCAATGTAACGCAGGCCGCTATGAGCGCTGCATTGAAGCGATTGAGGGAATCGTTTCAGGATGACATTCTGACACAGCACGGCAAAAAAATGATCCCAACCGCCCGGGCTATTTATCTTGCCCCCAAGGTAGCCGATACGATCCTGCAGCTACGAAGCCTGATTTCGAGCGGGAAGGGCTTTGACCCAGCCACTTCGGATCGCTGCTTCAAGATAGCGGCTTCCGATTATATCACGACGGTTCTCATCGTGCCGCTTCTGGACGTGTTGCAACGGGAGGCTTCCCACGTCACACTGGATATCTCCCTTCCCGACCAAGATGTGGCAGAACAACTTACCAACGGGGAACTGGACCTCCTGCTGACCCCCGAAGAATTTGTTCATCCCGATCATCCGAGGGATTTGTTGTTCGAGGAACGATTTGTAGTTGTCGGCTGGTCCGGCAATCCTGTCATGCAGCAGCCTTTGACGATAGACGACTTTTTCGACAGCGGCCATGTCGCGGTCCAGATCGGACACCGGAATACGTTTATCGAACATGCCCTGGAAGCGCATGAAAAAAAGCGTCGTATCGAAATCACCGCTCCCTCCTTCATTCAGGCACCCTGGTTGATCCCCGGCACGATGCGGCTGGCACTGATGCATGAACGCCTGGCCAAAATTGTAGCCCCTTCCGCCTCCCTGATCATAGCCGAACCGCCAATCAAGCTGCCGGTGATGCAGGAAATGATGCAATTCCATGCGAGTCGAACCACAGACGAAGCTCTGATATGGTTGCGCGACAAGCTGCAGCAAGTCGGTGCCAATTCAGATATTTCCATACGGCACAACCAAATAATGGCAAATCCAAGCGGAATACAGGAATAGACTAGCATCGTAAGTCGTTGCGATTTTCCGATTATTCTTCACAATATTCAGCAAATTTTTATCATAAATAAAATTTATGATAAACTGTAAAAACAAATGATTTTTCCTATTTCTGAAAATGATTATCACTATTGGTGAAAGTGATTTTTGCAATTTGCGACTGTGGCTTATTCACGACCCATCAAAAGCTGCGGCAGACACGCGGCAAGGGTTTAAATCATTAGGGGAGGAAGTTTATGAAATTCCACATGCGAAATACGACTGCGTCCAAGGCAGCGCTCTCACTGGCACTGGTTTCAGCGATGGTTGCATCGCCGGTTTCCGCACAGGACACCGCAGATGCCGATTCAGATAATGCGCAGAGGTCCGGTGGACTGGGCGTCATTGTGGTTACCGCGCAGCGCAAGGCGGAGTCGCTTCAGGACGCTGCTATTCCGATCAATGCAGCAACCGGCGACGAGCTGGCCTTGGCCGGTGTCACCGATGCAACCGCGTTGAATAAGATTGCACCGGCGCTTTACACGACCGCTGGCGGTGGCGCCAATGCGGGCTATTTTATTCGTGGTGTCGGCAACTTCACAAACAACGGTTATACAAACCCTGCCGTGGCCTTCAACATCGATGGCGTTTATATCGGTCGTCCGTCTTCGACTATCGCTTCGTTCCTTGATGTTGCGGTTGTGGAAGTTCTCAAAGGACCACAGGGTACATTATACGGCCGCAATGCAACGGGCGGTGCCGTCAACGTCATCCCCACGAAGCCGCAGCTCGGTGAGTTTAGCGGAAATGTGTCTGCGGGTTATGGCAATTACGATGCCTTCAACATTGAAGGTGCTATAAATGTTCCGATCGCGGATTCAGGCGCGCTTCGCGTGGCTGCAACCGTCAACCAGCATGATGGATATAATAGTGATGGCACTTTTGATGCCAAGGATTTTGCAATTCGCGGGCAATTTTATGCAGAGCCGAGCGACTATTTCAACTTCCGCATGTCGATGGATTATTCGACTCAAAAGGGTGTCGGGGCAGGTACCAATATTCAGGGCGTGTATAATATCATTCCACCTGTTCCGGCGCTGAGGGCCAACCAGCCTGTCAACGGTTGGCGCTTTGATGCTGCTCCAGCTGCCGTGTCAGACCCGTATTCGGGTCTACATACGCCGGCGGCGGATGCGTACACTGCCACGATTGCCGGCGCACCGCTACATTCGCCTTATAATGGCGACTATGTCTATCCGTTCCGCAACGACAAATATTTCGGTGTGAACGTAGAGATGAACTTTGACCTCGGCGGTGTCGATCTGGCGATTATACCAGCCTATCGGCACTCAAAACTGGATAATCAGTTTAACGGTCCTCCGTTCAAAGCTGCAATCAACCAGGATACGGCTGAACAATTTAGCGTCGAGGCGCGACTGTCAGGTTCAACCGGTCCTCTCGACTGGATTTTGGGTGGCTACTATTTCGATGAGACGGTCGAGGGTATGAACTCCTTCAACCAGTTCGCCACCTTGGGTGCCAATAGTTATATTTCCAAATCAGAATCTGCCGCAGTCTTTGCAAGAGCTACATATAATGTGACAGACAGTCTGCGCATCGTTGGCGGTATACGCTATACCGACGAAAGCCGGGATTTTGAAGCCGATGCGGTTGCAGTTGCTGGCGTTTGCCTTGAAGAACCTGTCGGTCGCGCGCCTTTCTGTCCGCAAGTGCCGACAATTCCAGTCGGCTTGACGCTGCAGGATTCACTTAGCCAATTTGATCCTGCTCTCTTTCCTGCTCGGCCGATAAGCACATATAATCCAAACGGGCCCAACGGCGTGGGTCAGGTCTTTCCTTATGGTCCCTTCAACGTCGGCGGTGATTTTCCGCCAGGTCCCGGAGCGCTTCTCATAATCACTCCGAACAGAATCGAGAAGTCGGGTGGCGATGGTGAGTTTACTTTCCGGGCGGCGGTCGAATATGATATCACTCCCGATAATCTGCTTTATGCCAGCTTTGAAAACGGGTTCCGTGCCGGTGGATTTAACGCTTCTCGCGGTAATGAAGAATATGCGCCGGAATTCATTGACGCCTTCACGATCGGTTCGAAAAATCGCTTCTTCGACAATCGTCTGGAGCTGAACGTCGAGCTGTTCTACTGGAAATATGAAGGACAACAGCTGGCTGCTTTGGGCGTAGACATCGACGGGAATAATTCTTTTTATACCCGTAATGTAGGCGAATCTTCGATCAAGGGCGCTGATATTGACTTCCAGTTTCTTGCGACCGAAACGACGAAAATCCGCGGTGGGGTGCAATATCTGGATGCGACATATGATAGTTATATGTTCAATCAGACAGATTTGGCTGATCCGGGTGATCCACCCGAACTTTTGCGGCCGGTCACAACATGTGACGCGACTCAGGATCTGGCAACAGATTCCTATGATATAGATTGTTCCGGTAAGGCGGCTTTGAATTCGCCGAAATGGTCTGCCAATATCGGTATCGAGCAGACGGTCGAATTTGGTAATCTGAGACTGATCGGTTCGGTTGACGGGCGTTATCGCGGTGCCAGAGAAGTCGGCTTCAACTATATTCCCGAGAGCCGGATCGGCAGCGATTTTACCATGGATGCGGCTCTGACATTGGGTGACATTGACGACCGCTGGACATTGACCGGTTACGTTCGCAATTTGACCAACGAAGCAGTCTTGTCGGTTGTCCAGCTTGGTGCCGGTAACGTCGTCGGTGCCAATTACCAGCCACCACGGACCTATGGTGTACGGGCCAAATTCAACTTCTAAGGGGATATGGCTATGCGTTTGATGCAAATATTGTTGGCCAGTGCAGTTGCACTGGCCGCCATCCCGGCCCAAGCGCAGGGCCAGTCAGATGCGCCGGCGGAAGCGGCCAAGCAGGCCGATGCCGGGCTATGGGTCACACTGGGAACGCGGGGAGGGCCGGTTGCCAGCCCGACGCGATCCCAGCCATCCAATCTTCTGATCGCTGGCGGGAAAAATTATCTCGTCGACGTGGGGGACGGATCCGCCGGTCAGTTGGCAAAAAAAGGCCTGCAGACAGTTGCACTGGAAGGCGTGTTCATAAGCCATTTGCATTTCGATCATACAGGCGGCTTGCCAGCGATCTTGGGACTGCGTTTTCAAACCAATCCGAAGAACAAGCTAAAGGTCTTTGGCCCGCCGGGTACAAAGGAACTGGTCGATGGTCTTGTCATGTCGATGATTCCCGGCGCTACTGCCAATTACGGTGTTGAAGGCGCACCAGCCGCAAATCCGCGCGATCAGGTCGAAGTGGTCGAATTGCGTGATGGCGGAACAGTGACGCTTGATGGCATGGAAGTGTCCGTGCGGAAGAATAGCCACTATAGTTTCAAGCCAGGCGGAGACATGGCACGCCGTTTTGAATCGCTTTCCTATCGCTTCGATATGCCAGGACGTTCGATTGTATATACCGGTGACACCGGACCGAGCAAAGCGGTCGAAGAACTGGCCAAAGATGCCGATCTTCTCGTCGCTGAAATGATGGATGTCGAGATGATGGTGGGGCTGGTTCGTCTCGCCAATCCAGGCATGCCGGACAAAGCGGTGATGGGCGTGGAAACTCATTTGCGCAAACATCATCTGTTGCCGAAAGATGTCGGTGAAATGGCCGCACGGGCAGGGGTCAAAGGGGTGGTGGTCACGCATTTTGCGGGCACCGAGCCAAATGATCCTCATCACATGTCATATTTGAAATCCGTTTCGGAATATTATCAGGGGCCAGTGATCGTCGCGAATGACATGGATGAGTATTGAACGATGAATGATATCAATATTCTTGTCATCGGCGGCGGTATCGGCGGACTGACTGCAGCGATAGCGCTGCGCGGCAAGGGACACCGGGTGACGGTGATCGAGAAAGACCCGGAATGGTCTGTCTACGGTGTCGGGATCATCCAGCAGTCCAATGTCATCCGCGCAATGGCGGAACTGGATCTGCTCGATGATTATCTCGCTGCCGGTGTTCCTTTCGACACGGTCGCCATTCATGCGCCGGACGGGACCAAGGTCGCGGAAGTTCCTGCGCCGCGTCTGGTGGAAGGCTATCCTGCCAATGTCGGTATCGGCCGTCCGGCCTTGCACAAGGTTCTGGGCGACCGGACCAAGAGCGCAGGGGCGGAGATCCGTCTGGGCGTTACCGTTTCCGAAATTGTCCAGCACGATGATGGCGTCGACGTGACTTTCTCCGATGGACGTGACGAGAGCTTCGATGTCGTGATTGGAGCAGACGGAGTTTATTCCGATACAAGGCAGCGTATCTTGCCTGACGCCGAGAAGCCCGAATATACGGGGCAAGCGGTCTGGCGCTATAATTTCCCGCGCCCCGCCGACCTCAATTCCTTGCACGCCTATAATGGCCAGACCGGTGTTGGCCTTGTGCCGATCAGCGACGAGCTGATGTATATGTATGTGACGACGCCCGAGCCGGGGAAACCCAATTATCCGATCGACGGCATCGCCGCTTCGATGCGCGGAAAACTTGCTGGCACTGCTCCGCAGATCCAGGCGATGGCTGATCAGATTACCGATGACGAAGGGGTCGTCTATCGTCCGATGGAGCAGATGATGCTTTATGGCGACTGGCACAATGGCCGCGTCGTTTTGCTCGGTGATGCCGTGCATGCGACCACCCCGCATCTGGGGCAGGGCGCCGGGATGGCGATCGAGGACAGCCTGGTGTTGGCCGAAGAACTGACCAATCACGATACACCCGCAGCCGCTTTCAAGGCCTATCGCGATCGCCGCTTCGAGCGCTGCCGCTATATTGTCGAGAAGTCGCTCGCCATTTGTTACGGCCAGATCGGCAAGGGCCCGCTCGTCGATAACGGCAAAGCGACCGCCGAAATGTTCGGCATCGTTTCGCAACCAATTTAAGAATCTCACCCAAGGAATATCCATGAGCCAAGTAAACGAAATCCGCTATGTCGGATATGGCGTCCAAGACTTCGAAACCGAACGCAAATTTTATGCCGACGACTGGGGGCTGGTCGAGGTCGAAGCCAATCAGGATACCGCCTGGTTCAAGACCCACGGTCATGACGAACATCACGTCGTCCGCCTGCACAAGCGCGACAGCAATTGCGTTGAAGTGATCGCGCTCGCGGCAGACAGCCGCGCCGATGTCGATGCGCTGCGTTCCAAGATTGGCGATGCCGGGTGCACGATCATCCACGAGCCACGCGATCTCGATGCACCTGGCGGTGGCTATGGCTTCCGCTTCTTCTCCCCCGACGGGCTTCCGTTCGAAATCTCTTCCGATGTCGAGCGCGGCGAGCAGCGGGCGATGGAGCGCTGGGAAGGCATGCCGCTGAAGATCAGCCATATCGTCCTGCATTCGCCGGACCACAAGGCGGCAGTAAAATTCTTCACAGATGTGCTGGGCTTCAAGGTCAGCGACTGGCTGGGCGATTTCATGTGTTTTTTGCGCTGCAACAGCGCCCACCACCGGATTGCAATATTGCCCGGGCCGCCATGCCTGAACCATGTCGCATACGACATGTTGACGCTGGATGACATGATGCGCGGCGCCAGCCGGCTGCGCAAACGCGGAACCGATATTCGCTGGGGTCCTGGCCGTCATACTGCCGGAAACAATACATTCAGCTATTTTTGCACACCCGCCGGTTTTGCGGTGGAATATACGTCAGAGCTCGAAGAAGTCGATTTCGAGAACCATCAGGACAAAGTGCACGAACCGGGTCCACAGATCATGGACCAGTGGGAAACGGGGATAGGCGGTCCGCAGACTATGCCAAAACCGGAAGCCGATCCCTGCCTCTTCCAGCCTTCGGAGGTCTGACCCATGGCCCTATTTGAATATTTTCCCAATTATATCTGGAACCTGTCCGTAGCGATCGCGATGGAAAGCGGCGGGCAGATCGGTGAAATCATCGATATGTGCCAGCCGATCAAGGAAGCCGCCGCAGCGGGCGATGATGCCGGCGTGCCTCAGTTCATGAAACAATGGGCGGCGATGGGCGACAAGCTGCAGGAGCTGGCCGCCGAAGACGAAGCCAAGGGGCGCAATTTTTCCGCTTCCAACAAGCTGGAGCGCGCGTCGCTCTATCTGTTCACCGCAGAGCGGATGCAGGGCCACGGTCATCCAGGCCGCACCGAGACTTTCGCCAAAGCGCGCAATGCTTTTGACCGGTCGACCAAGCTCGGATCGCTCAACCGTGAGCGGGTAGAAATACAACTCGACACCGGCACCATGCCGGCGATCTGGACCAAGGCTCCCGGTGACGGCAAAAAGCCTGCCGTCGTGTTCTGCAACGGTCTCGATAGCAATAAAGAGCTACTCTACTGGACGCGCTTGCCCGAAGAGCTGGCTAGGCGCGGTATCTCTACACTCTGCGTCGATCAGCCGGGAACGGGCGAGGCGCTTCGCCTTCAGAACCTTCCGGTCGATCCGCATAGCGAAAGCTGGGCTTCCAAGGCAGTCGACTGGCTAGAAACGCAGGACAATGTCGATGCATCGAAACTGGGCATGACCGGCATTTCGCTGGGCGGACATTTTGCCCCGCGCGCGGTCGCCTACGAACCGCGCTTTGCCAGCGGAGCGGTCTGGGGTGCCAACCATAATTGGCGCGAAGTGCAGGACAAGCGGATGAAGCGCGAAGGCGAAAACCCGGTGCCGCATTACTGGGCGCATGTCATGTGGGCCTTTGGCGCGGACAATATGGAAGATTTTCTCGAGAAATCGACCGACATGAACCTCAATGGCCATATGGATCGGATCAAGGTGCCGTTTCTCGTCACCCACGGTTCCAATGATCGCCAGATCAGCGTGGATTATGCGTCCGACCTATATGATCAGCTGGTTAACTCACCCCGCCGCGAGAAGGTTATCTTCACGCCGCGCGAAGGCGGTGTCGAACATGTCGGCGCGGACAATATGAGCTACGGTCGTGACTTGCTGTCCGACTGGTTCGGCGAAACATTGGGCGGAAATACCGCATAATCTGGATCGACTGAAGAATTGACGGCGTTGCAGGGAAGAGGTTTCGAACATGAATCAAGCTACAACAGGCCAAGCCGGCAGCCATAGCGCAGGCACTCGGCACGGCGTCATTCTTCTCCTCGCTGCAATGATGCCGATCATGGCGATTACCTCGCTTATTCCGGTTCTGCCTCTGCTGTTCAAGGAATTCTCCAGTGTCAACGGCAGCGAATTTCTCGTCCCGATGGCGCTGACAATTCCGGCCCTATGCGTTGCATTATTCTCGCCTTTGGCTGGCTGGCTTTCGGACAAGCTGGGACGCAAACATCTGCTGGTCGGCGCCCTGGTGCTCTATGCCGGCTTCGGGATCATTCCCTGGTTCCTCGATGATCTGATGCAGATTATCGGCGCGCGCATCGCGCTTGGGATTACGGAAGCCGTTATCATGACGGTGGCCACCGTGATGATCGGGGATTATTTTGAAGGCGCACGCCGCGAAAAATGGATCGCGCTTCAGGTTGGTTTCGGCAGTATCGCTGCCATCATCCTCATCGCGGTTGGCGGTGGCCTCGGTGAACTATTAGGCTCCCGCGGGCCCTTCCTGCTCTATCTTCTGGCGATACCAATCGCTCTGGCGGCAGCGATCATATTGTTCGAGCCGACGGTCAAATCAGCCGTTTCGGATGGGGTGAAAGCGAACTTCCCGTTCAAGGCTGTGATGCCGTTGATCCTGACGACGATCGGTGTCGGTATCATATTCTACTCTATCGTTGTCCAGCTGGGGCCGGTCCTCGGGCTGTCGGGGGAAGTCTCCCCGGCGACCATCGGCATGATCGGCGCCTTGACCAATATCGCTGTGGCTGTCGGTTCGGTTCTCTTCAACAAGTTCAAACAGAATGTCGGCTCGCGGCTTCTCATAGTCGGCTTGGTTCTGGCGGCCATTGGCTATGCAGGGATCAGCATGTCGACGACCCTGGTTCTGCTCGCTACATTCGCCATCCTTGCCTGCATCGGCAGCGGGATGTTGCTGCCCAATATGCTCACCTGGACCATGAACAGCTTGCCGCCTGAAATGCGCGGACGGGGTATGGGCATGTGGACCGGTGCCTTCTTTCTCGGACAGTTTGCCGCACCGATCGTGACCGCCAGCATCGTACCGATTACCGGCGGTTTTGCTGAAACCTTCCTCGCTTATGCTGTCGTAATCGCGGGCGCCGCGATAGTCGTGGTGGTCATGAACCGGGGAAGCCTCGCGAAAGCCGCAGGATGATCGTAGGGAATATAGCTTCTCTGGATATAGATCCGTTTGACGAAGCCTTTCTCGCCGATCCCTACGCGCATCATGCTGCTCTTCGCGACGCAGGTCCGGTCGTGTGGCTAGAGCCGCTCGGCGTCTATGCCATGGCCCGTTTTGACGAAGTGCAAAGCGCGCTCAGGGATCACGAGACCTTCTGTTCCTCGCGCGGTGTCGGACTGGCCGACTTTTCCAAGGAAGAACCATTCCGTCCGCCATCCTTGCTGCTGGAGGCAGACCCGCCGCTGCATGATCGCACCCGGTCGATCATGAACAGGATCGTTTCCCTGCAAGCCCTGAAGCAACTTCGTCCCGCATGGCAGGCAAAGGCGGACGCATTGATTGCTAAGCTCGTCAGCAAAGGGCAATTTGACGCGGTTCCAGAACTCTCGGAAGCCTTCCCGATGATGATCTTCCCCGACATGATCGGTCTGGCCGATGAAGGCCGCGAGCATCTGATCGATTACGCGACGATCGTGTTCAACGCCTTCGGTCCGCGCAACCGCGTTTTTGAAGACGGCAATGCTGGCAAGCAGGCCGCGATCGAGTGGGTCGCCTGGGCCTGCGAGCGTCAGAACCTCAAGCCGGGCGGCTGGGGCATGGCTTTGTACGAAGCGGCTGATCGCGGTGAATGTACGCCAGAGGAAGCAGGCAAGATGGTGCGCTCGTTTCTATCCGCAGGAGTCGATACTACCGTCAACGGCATTGGCCATATGGTTTTGGCTTTGGCTAGCCATCCGGAGGAATTTCAAAAGCTTCGTGAGAATCAAAAACTCGCGTCTCGCGCGTTCGAGGAGAGCTTGCGCTGGGATTCCACCGTGCAGACGTTTTTCAGGACAACCACAAAAGATACGGAAGTTGCCGGGTCAAACATCCCTGAAGGATCAAAGGTCCTGCTGTTCCTGGCTTCGGCCAATCGCGATCCGCGCAAATGGGAGGACGCCGATCAATTCCGGATCGACCGCAATGTCAGCGGCCATGTCGGTTTTGGTTTCGGCATTCACCAATGTCTGGGACAGATGGTCGCAAGGCTGGAAGGCGAACTGATCGGTGAAGCAATGGCCAAGCAGGTGTCCGCCATTCGCATGACCGGAGAAGCGCGGCGACGGTTGAACAACACGCTCCATGCGCTAGGATCGTTGCCGGTTGCAATGGAGGCCGCATGACGAGAACCATAGCCAAATTATATTTTGCACCCTCCACCTGCGCGCGAGTTGCGCTGACGGCGCTGGAGGAGATCGGGCAACCTTTCGAGACCAGGTTGGTCGCATTCATGGCTGGCGAACACCGGTCGGAAGAATATCTGGCAATCAATCCTTCGGGCAAGGTCCCTGCGCTCAAAACAGAGACGGGCGTCCTGACGCAAAATGGCGCAATCTTGCACTATCTGGCACAGACATATCCCGACGCAGGCCTGTTGCCTCTATCCGGAGACCCTCATGCAGATGCGTCTGTTGTGTCGGCACTATTCCGTTTATCGAGCGATCTGCATCCGCTGGTTACCCGCTTCGTTATCCCCGGGGTGATATTGTCCGATCCGGCGGCATCTCCGCACGTGCGGATGAAAGCCGAGGAAGTGCTGAAGTTGCAACTGGCTCCGATTGCGGCCCAACTGGCCACGCAAGACTGGCTGATGGGCGATCGCTGGTCGATCCTCGATGCTTATCTCGCGTGGATATGGTTCCGTATCACCGGTGCGGGTTTCGACCTTGCAAATTTTCCGGCGATCGCCAGCCATTATGACCGGGCCAGCGAGCGACCTTCAGCAAAAGCAGCCCTCCAGCGGGAAGCGAGCGCGCAGGACCAACTTGCTGCCCGTGGTCTCGCATTCGTGCCGCCCGACATTAACAAGTGATCCATCGATATGCCAATGGTATGAAATGCCCCTAGGCCGAACACAGAAGGAAGTAAAACATGACCCAGAAACCAATCCGCCGCGTCGTCACCGGCCATAACGCCAAGGGGCAGGCCATTATTCAGGAAGACGGTATTGTCCCGCGGATCCAGAAGATCGGTGGAGACACAGGCCCGATGTTTTACGAAGTCTGGAATACCCGCGCCACACCGGCTCCCATCGACCCAAGTTCGGGAGAGCCACCGGAAGAAGGCATCATTCTGGCGCCGCCCGCAAATGGTACGAGAATCCGCGTTCTTGATATCCCACCCGACGATGACAGTTTTTCAGATATGACACCGGAACAGGCGAAGGCACATTTTGCCGAAATCGGTGCAGCGGACGCATCGTCCTTCGAAGGGGAGGGCTCGCGTCATGCCCATATGCACCGCACCGAAACAGTCGATTACGGGATCGTTCTGGAAGGCGAGCTTGTGCTGATCATGGATGAGGGCGAAACCACCGTCGGCGCAGGAGATATCATCGTGCAGCGCGGTACAAACCATGGCTGGTCCAACCGTACCGACAAAAATTGCCGGATAGCGTTCATCCTGATCGACGGAAAATTTTCCGAAGAACTGCAGGGCTGACATGAGGCTGGCGATCACCGGGGCAGGGGGCTTCGTCGGCCGCGCGGTCGCCAGGCATTTGAGCGATATGCAATTTGATGGAACGGTTCGATTGATTGACCGGGAAATTTCCGGGCACTCCGACTTCGAATCTGTCAAACTTGATCTGGCTGATCCCGGGGCACTGGACGGTGCCTTGGAAGGCGTTGACCGAGTGCTGCATCTTGCAGCCCTTCCGGGCGGAGCAGCACAAGCCGATCCGGCGCTGTCACAGAAGATCAACCTAGATCTGTCGCTAAATCTACTAGAGCGCATGGACGGGCGCCGGCTGGTATACGCCAGTTCCATCGCTGTGTTCGGTGACAGTTTTCCTACAGCGGTTGATGACGAAACAGTGGTGCATCCGGCATCGGTCTACGGCACCCATAAACGGATGGTTGAACTGGCCTTTGCGGATGCTGTCCGACGTCAGGCGGTAACCGGAGCCGCTCTGCGTCTTTCGGGGATTGTTGCCAGGCCAAGTTTGGCAGAAGGTTTCGGATCCGCCTTTTTGAGCGATGTTTTTCACGCGGTTCGTGGCGGCGAAGCTTGTACGCTGCCGGTTTCCCCGGACGCAACGAGTTGGCTGATGTCTGTCAAAACCTGCGCCAAGGCTCTGGTGCATGCGCTGCTTTCCGATTTTACCGAACCAGACCCGATAATGCTGCCTGCGGTTCGGGCTCCCATGCAGGTTCTGGTCAAGTCGGCGGCGCGATATGGCGATAGCAGCAAGATCAGCTTCCAACGGGATGACACGATCCAGCGGCTGTTCGCATCCCATCCGTCCCTGACCACGCATAAGGCCGCCAGTCTAGGTTTCACTGGCGATTTAACTCTCGACGGGTTGGTGGACAATGTGTTCGCCTACGCCTGATTTCGACAACTATTCAAATCCAACCGAAAGACGATGACATGATATTGGCAACCTTGAAAACAGCAAATCCCGACGGACAATTAATCGCTGTGTCCGGTGACCACAAACGGTATGTGAATATTGAGGGTCCCGTTTCCAGCCTGCTCGGCGCGACGGAAAACTGGGACAGCTCTAACGCAAAATTGCAGGATGCATCCGGCCAGCTTGAGCAAGGTGGCGGTGATCCTCTGGACGTTTCCCAACTGGCAGCTCCCATGCCGCGCAGCTGGCAGTGGCTCGACGGTTCGGCTTTCTCGACTCATGGCGAGCTTATGCAGATTGCCTTCGGTCTCGATCCCATCGATACCGACCGGCCACTGATGTATCAGGGCGTGTCGGACCGCTTCTTCGGCCCGACCGAAGATGTGCCGTTGCCCAGCATGGAACATGGCATCGATTTCGAGGGCGAGTTTGGCGTGATCGTCGATCATGTGCCGATGGGCACGTCTGCCGAAGATGCGATGCAGCACATCAAGCTGATCGTCCAGATCAATGACTGGTCATTGCGAGCGATTGCTCCGGTTGAAATGAAAACCGGATTTGGCTGGGTTCAGGCGAAACCGGCCTGTTCGATGGCGCCTTTTGCCGTCACTCCGGATGAGCTGGGCGAAGGATGGAAAGACGGGCGGGTCTGCCTTGACCTGGAAATCGATTTGAATGGCAAGAAATTCGGGTCGGCGAACGGCGCGGTTATGGACTTCGGCTTCCACGAGCTAGTTGCCCATGCTGCCTTGACCCGTGATCTGGTTCCCGGAACGATCATCGGGTCGGGCACGGTCTCCAACCCCAATTATGCCGAGGTCGGATCTAGCTGCATTTCGGAAGTACGGGCGATCGAGATGATCCGGGACAAGGCGCCGGCAACCACATCGTTCATGGCATTTGGCGATAGCGTGCGCATGGAAGGCCGCGGCGTTGACGGCTCGTCACCATTTGGCGTGATCGATCAGAAAGTCGTTCAGGCCTGAGCCCGCTTCAGACAGGCAGGCCGACATAATTTTCGGCGATCGATTTCTGCGCCGCTTCGCTTTCCGCGATATATTCCAGTTCAGCGACCTGCATCGCCCGTTCGAAGGGGCCATCATCAGGAAAACGGTGCATCAGCTTGGTCAGCGACCAGCTGAACCGTTCTGATTTCCAGACCCGGGACAGCGCCTTTTTCGCATAGCCGCCGATGCCGTCATTATCGTTCCGATTGAAATAGCCGGTGAAGGCCTCGGATAGATAATGTACATCCGATGCAGCTAGGTTCAGCCCCTTGGCGCCCGTGGGTGGAACGATATGGGCCGCGTCACCCGCCAGAAATAGCGAGCCGTGCCGCATGGGCTCGAACACGTAGGAGCGCAAGGGCGCGATGCTTTTTTCCAGCGCAGGCCCGCGGGTGATGTTGGCGGCGGCATCGGCACCGAGCCGAATGGCGAGCTCGTCCCACAGCCGGTCATCGGGCCAGTCCTCCAGCTTTTCGGTCAGCGGTACATCTATATAATATCGGCTGCGGGTCTTCGACCGCATCGAGGCAAGGGCAAATCCATTCGCATGATTGGCGTATATCAGCTCGTCGTGACAAGGCGGTACGTCGGCCAATATGCCCAGCCATCCGAAAGGATAGACCCGCTCGAACTCGCGCGACACGCTGGCCGGAATGGCTTGCCGCGAAGGCCCGTAATAACCGTCACAACCAGCAATGAACCGCGCATCGATCCGTTGTTCCACACCATCCTTGCTAAAAGTCAGATAAGGCGCATCGCTCTCGATGTCATGCAGCCCGACATCCGAGGCTTCATAGATGATCTGCAGCCCGCGATCCTCGGCCGCCTCCATCAGGTCGCGGGTGACCTCGGTCTGGCCGTAAACCGTGACATGCTTGCCGGTCAGTTCAAATGTGTTGATCCGGATCAGTCGTTCACCGTCCGCAAGGCAAAAGCCTTCCTCGAGCAGGCCTTCCTTGTTGAGCCGTTCATCGAGCCCGAGCCGGTGTAACAAGTCGGTAGTGATCTGCTCCAATACCCCGGCGCGGATCCGGCCGAGGATATATTCGGGCGACTGGCGCTCGACGATGACGCAATCTATCCCTTCCGCGCGCAGCAGATGCCCGAGCAGCAGGCCCGCCGGGCCTGCGCCAATGATCGCGACCTGGGCATTGATGGTCATGCCAGTTCTTCACCGGAAAATGTTTCCGTGTCGATTTGCGCCTGCATCGCAGCCGAATAGCGCGGTCCGGTGATCGCATCGCCGGAGAAAATCTCTTCGACCGCCGCGATCGTTTCTGCGCTCAGCGTGACCGAGGCAGCGCCGATATTCTCTTCCAGATGCGCAATCGAGCGCGTGCCCGGCAAGGCGCCAATGAATGGCCGCCGCGCCAATACCCAAGCAATCGCTAGCTGGGCCGGTGGCAGGCCCAGATCGGCAGCCAGCCTGTTAAACTGCGCAGCTGCTTTCAGATTGTGGCTGAGATCGGGCTCGATAAAGCGCGGCATGAACGAACGGATGTCGCCCTTCTCATAGCTGTCATCATGAACCGCATCGGCCAAAAAACCGCGAACCGTCGGCGAGAAAGCGAGAAAGCCGATATCAAGCTCTGCACATAGTTCCAGAACCGCGATCTCCGGATTGCGCACGCACAGGCTATATTCGCTCTGCACCATGGCAATCGGATGGACGGAATACGCCCGCCGGATGGTCGCAGCCGACATTTCGGAAAGCCCGATATGGCTGATCTTGCCCTCTTCTTTCGCCCGGACCAGCGCGCCGACCGACTCTTCAACCGGAACATTCTTGTCCAGCCGGTGCAGATAATAGAGATCGATATGATTGGTATCCAGCCGCTTCAAGGCGCGGTCCAGCGTTCCCGCGATTGCGTCGGGATGCCCGTTCAGACCGCGCTCGCCGTCATAAACATCGAGTACGCATTTGCTCGCCAAGGTAAATTCGTCGCGCCGGTGGCCGACATATTTTGCCAGCAAGGGTTCGTTCTTTCCGAAGCCGTAGAGCGCAGCAGTATCGAGCATATTGACGCCCAGATCGAGAGCGTGGTTGAGCAACCTTCCAGCCTCTTCTTCTGGCGGCGCAACGCCATAGGCGTGGTTGAGGTTCATGCATCCCAGCACGACCGCCGAGAGGTTGAATGGTCCGATCTGGCGCTGGCTAATGCTCACGCTATCTAACCCAGTTGGCCTTCAAGGTCGTGCAGGACCTTGTAGCAGGGAAGCACCTGCGCGACGCTGCTATTCGGTTCGCGGCCTTCGCGAATGGCGGCAATGAATTCGCGGTCCTGAAGCTCGATGCCATTCATCGAAACATCGACCTTGCTCACGTCGATCACTTCTTCCTTGCCGTTCACGAGATCATCATAGCGGGCGATATAGGTCTCGTTGTCGCCGATGTAGCGGAAGAATGTGCCCAGCGGGCCGTCGTTGTTGAACGAGAGCGAGAGGGTGCAAATCGCGCCGCTCTGCGCTTTCAACTGTATCGACATATCCATCGCGATGCCTAGTTCCGGGTGGATCGGCCCCTGAATCGCATTGGCCTGAATGATCGGTCCAGCCTGATAGGCAAAGAGATCGACGGTATGCGCGGCATGATGCCAGAGCAGATGGTCGGTCCAGCTTCGTGCCTGCCCCTTGGCGTTGATATTCTTGCGGCGGAAGAAATAGGTCTGCACGTCCATTTGCTGGATAGTATAGTCGCCAGCCTTGATCCGGTTGTGCACATATTGGTGCGACGGATTGAACCGGCGGGTGTGCCCGACCATGCAGACAAGCCCGGTTTCCTTTTGCTTGGCCATCACCGCTTCGCAATCGGCCCAGCTGTCAGCCAAAGGAATTTCCACTTCGACATGCTTGCCGGCGTCCATCGCGGCGATCGACTGGGCCGCGTGCATCTGCGTTGGCGTTGCCAAAATGACCGCATCGACATCGTCGCGCGCGAGCATCTCGTCATAGTCGGTGGTGGCAAAACCGACACCATATTTGTCAGCCATAGCCCGGGTTGGTTCCAGCGTCCGGCCAACCAGCGCGGTCACTTCGACGCCGTCGATATTCTTCAGGCCATCAAGATGTTTTTCACCAAAGGCGCCGCCGCCTGCGAGTGCGATTTTCATGGATATTCTCCTAATTTCTAATTGTCTGGTTCCAGCACAAGGTGCCCGATTGCGGTGTTGCTGCACGGGATATGATAATGGCGGTGCAGGCATTTTGTCTTTTTGCCGAGCGCGCCGCGCATGATCAGCCACATGATCATTTCAATGCCCTCGCTACCCGTTTCGCGCAGATATTCGATATGTGGAATATGACGGGCAGCATCGGTTTCCCCGATCATCATATCGAGAAATTTATTATCCCACTCGCGGTTCAGCAAACCGGCACGCGGCCCCTGTAACTGATGGCTCATCCCGCCGGTGCCCCAGATTTGCACATTCAGATCTTCGGGGAAGCTTTCCACCGCGCGTGCAATTGCCTCGCCCAATGCCCAGCAGCGATTGCCCGATGCGACCGGATAGGTCACGACGTTGACCGCCACTGGCACAACCTTGACCGGCCATTTGTCGGGCTGACCGAACATCATCGAAAGCGGTACCGTCAACCCGTGGTCGACGTCCATTTCGTTGATGATGGTCATGTCGAAATCGTCGAGGATAAGGCTCTGCGCGATATGCCAGCCAAGGTCCGCATGGCCCTCGACATCAGGCACCGGGCGGGGTCCCCAGCCTTCGTCGGCGGGTTTGTATGTTTCGCCGCAACCAATTGCAAAAGTGGGGATAATGTTCGCGTCAAAGGCAGAAGCATGGTCATTATAGACCAGCACGATTACATCGGGCTTTTGCTCTTCTTCCCATTTTTTCGTCCACTCATAACCTTTGAAAATCGGTCCGAAATAATCATCCTGTGTTTTGCCCTGATCGACAGCAACGCCAAGCAGCGGGACATGGCTTGATCCGACACCAGCGGTAATACGAGCCATTTCAATAGTCTCCCTTGATTGACCGGTTGCCTTCGGCAGACCGTCCGCCCCGCATCATCATGTCGCGATATTCCGGGAAGCTCATGTTGGTCATGGTCGAAACCGCCTCGGCAAAGCTTATTCCGTCGGTCGAGAATATCTTGCTGAGAAAATATATGTTGCCGCCGAGATCGAGCATCCGATTATAATCACGGTCAAGTACCGCCTGGCGCTGCTCTCCGGTAATCGGCCATTCCGACAGATAGGCCTCTTCGCCCGCCTTCCAGCGATCCCGGTTCTCCGCGTCCATCAGGCTCATCGCGAATTGGTTGAGATGATAACCGCGGCGGGCTCGCGAAGCCGTAAAGATGCGCGTGCCTGGAATGTCCTCGAGTTCGGCCAGATATTCGTGGATATCCTGTTCGATCATAGACTGCCTTCCGCTTTCTTGATCCTGTCGATCATCTGGCGGGAACGCACACCGCCCTGATCGATATTGTACGCCTGCAATTTTTGCTGCGGATTGGCTTGTATAGAGCGCTGTTGCGCCTCCAGTATCTCGACATCTTCGGCGAAAACGCCGCTCTGCTGCTGGCGGAAGCGCGCACCAAAGCCGGGATCGTTGGTCTGGAAGTCACGCGCCATGCCCCAGAAATAATGGCTGTGGGTTTCGTCTTGCGGCGTCATGACGTCAACCACGAAACCCCGGACACCCTGATCATGCTTGTCGATGCTGGCACCCGCTTCCACCGGTGCGACACCAACATCGATAATGACCGCGGACGGCGCTATAAATTCGCATATCTGCCAGCGGTCAACCCGGCCTTCCTTGCCCAGTGCGCCTTTCCAGAATGGCGGCGGATCGATGTCGGGAATCCACCGTTCGACAAATACGCGGTCATCGGTGGTGCGCGTGTCCAATGGTGCTTCCATGAGCTCCTGCTGGCCGATGGACCCTTGATGGACATATGTTTCGTGGGTCAGGTCCATCAGATTGTCGATCAGCAGGCGATAGTCGCAGGCGATGGAATAATATCCACCCTCGAAGGCCCATCCATCCGCGGAGCATGGCCACAGATCGGCGATTTTCTCCAGGTCGGCAGGCGTGTCACCCATCCATATCCAGACAAACCGGTGACATTCATGGACAACAAATGTTTCCGTACAAATCCTCTTGTTTACCGGATCGGACTTCAGCGGCATTTCTTCGGCGACACCGTCAGGGCCGATTTTCAGGCCATGATATTTGCAGCGGAGAGAATCGCCTTCCTTGATCCCCATCGAGAGGGGCAACATGCGGTGTGGGCAGGCATCGCGCATGGCGACGACTTCGCCATCCAGTTTGCGCCACAGAACAACAGGTACGCCCAATAACGTCCGGGCCAGAGGCTGGGGACCGACTTCATAGTCCCATCCCGCTACATACCAGGCATTTTTGATCCAGCTGCTCATTCTTCTCTCTCCGATAATTCCAGAGCCGACGGCTGGCGTTCAAAACATTTTTTTTGGGGAAGATTTTTGCATTTCGGCCCATTTGCCTGTGGATCATCGATGGCCTGCAATATCACTTCGTAACCGAACATCAGGCCCGAAAACCGGCTGAACTTTTCCCCGCCAGTTCTCATCGTCCTCGCTCCTTCAACTGTGCATCCAGCCGGGGGAAGACCCGACGGGCATTGCCTTCAAATATGGCATGGCGTTCCGCATCTGATATATCGAGCGCATCGACATAGCGTTTGGTGTCGTCGAAATAATGGCCGGTTTGCGGATCGATACCGCGCACAGCACCGACCATTTCGCTGCCGAACAGGATATTCTTGTTGTCGATCACATCGGCCAGAAGGTTGATGCCGGGCTGATGATAAACGCAGGTGTCGAAGAAGACATTGTTCATGAGATGCGTGGAAAGATCCGGCTGTTTCAGCATATCGGCCAGTCCGCGATACCGGCCCCAATGATAAGGAACCGCGCCGCCGCCATGCGGAATGATCAGGCGCAATGTCGGGAATTCCCTGAACAGATCGCCCTGGATCAGCTGCATGAAGGCAATGGTATCGGCCGCAATATAATAGGCGCCGGTTGCGTGCATCGCCGGATTGCAGCTGCCCGACACATGGATCATCGCCGGCATATCCAGCTCGACCATTTTTTCGTAAAACGGGTGCCAGAACTCGTCGGTTAGCGGCGGATGCTCAAACTTGCCGCCGCCCGGGTCAGGGTTCAGGTTACAACCGATAAAGCCCATATCCGCGCAGCGCTGTAATTCGGCGATGGAGGATGTCATATCCGCTTCCGGCGACTGCGGTAGCATGCAGACCGGTGCGAATGTCTCGGGATAAAGTCCGGCCACTCGTGCGATCAGATTGTTGCAAACTTCGGCCCATTTTACCGCAACACTCTGGTCACCGACATGCGGGGCCATGGCCGATGCGCGCGGGCTGAAAATTGTCATATCCGCACCGCGCTCTTTTAGCAGGCGCAACTGGTTGGCTTCGATTGTCTCACGGATTTCATCGTCGGAAATGTCGGGGTAGGGCGGTGCCTCCTGTCCATTGGCAAATGCCGCCTTCTGTAATTCCCGCCACTCGTCATGGGCTTTTGGCAAGACGGTGTAATGGCCGTGGCAATCGATGATCATGGCATTTTTCCCATAATTGCAGCTAATTTGGCTTTCAGACCTTTCGGCACGGGAGAGATCTCCAACTCTCCGATCGACTGTTGCCAGCCCACCGTCCCCTCGGTCAGCATTGGCGAAACTCCAAGCGCGAGTAATGTCTGCGAGGATTCGTACATCTCGGCAGAGCGCCGCAGGCCATGGGCCAGCATCCGGTCGAGACGATAGTCCGCCTGTTCCGACCAGTCATTGCCAAAGCTCGCCAGCACCTCGTCGGTAACACCGGCCGTTTCGCAAGCAATCAGGCATTCTGCGGTCAAAGCCTCGACGCCTTTGTACATCACCGAGCGCAGCATCTTGATGGTCGACGCCCGCCCGATATCATCACCGACGATACGGACATTGATGAAACCCAGAGCGACCAGCGCTGCTTTACCGTCTTCCGAATAAGGGCCGGACACGAGTAAAGGAACCGCTAGCCGCGCTGGGTGAACCGGTGACATGATTGCAACGTCGACATAACGGCCGCCCGCGCTCTCAATCACATCAGCCGCGTCGCGTTTTGTCTGGGGTGCGACAGAATTCATGTCGAAATATAAGCATCCGGCGGCCAGATAGGGGGCGGCATTTTGTGCCGCAATCAGAGCCTGATCCGCTGTGACGACACAGATGGCTTGCGCGCTCTCGTCCAAGGCAGCTTCGATCGAAGTGCAGGCTGTCACGCCATCTTTGGCGAGAAGCGTCTCGAGCGGCTTTACATCATATACCCGCGCCAGCGACTGCCAGCCTGCTGCCCGCGCAAAAGTCCGGCCAGCTTCACCATATCCAATCAAGGCCACAGGGTTGGTCATGGCCGCAAGTCTAGGCATTTCCAGAGGACAAGCTAATCGGAAGGTTGTTTTGGCTATAAGTTTTTGTTAACTCAGGTGGCTTTTGATATCGCTTTCAAGATCGTCAGAAACTTTTCCTGCATCGCGGTTGGTCGCCATTCTGTGCGCGTTGTAACGCCGATATTGCGGGTATATCCTTCCGGAATACTGGCAATCTTGACCAGCCACCCGGCTTCCAGTTCGACGGCGACCTGATCGGGCGATAATAATGTCAGAAAATCGCTTTCGATCAGGATCTGACGGATGGTGATCACCGATCCGCAGTCTATCGGAACGTGCGGCAGCGGTATCGATAATTTTTCGAACATGCGGGCCCACCCATCGCGCAGTGGCGTTCCGGCAGCGGGAATGATCCAGGAATATTGCGCCAGTTTTTCGAGCGACGGTTCATCGGACAGCGCCGGATGGCCTTTGCGGCCAATGACCGCCGGATGATCGTCGAACAATGGTTGTTGGGCAACGTCCGGCCCGGGCGAGGGGGCTCGCATCGCGCCGATCATCAAGTCGATGTCACCATCGCGCAACGGCTCGATCAATTCGTGAAATGCACCCTCGATGATGTTGATCGCGACATCGGGATGTTCGCGATGAAAGGCAGCGACCGCTGCCGGTAATATGCGCGCGCGCGACAGTGGCATCGCTCCGATGTTGATCCGGCCGGTCTCGCGACCCAGCAAGGCGGCGAGTTCGCTCAGGCCGGCTTCGAGTTCGGCGCGGGCGAGGCGAAAACGCCGCGCTGTCCGTCTGCCTTGATCGGTCAGCGCGACACCTTTGCCGCGCCGCTCGACCAGTTTTCGCTTCAGAACGACGGAAAGATCGCCGACCGCGCGGTGCAGCGATGGTTGAGCGAGGCCGGTCTCGTTCGAAGCCGCCGCATAGCCGCCTGCATCTGCGAGGGCGATCAACGCGCGGAGCTGGGTCATGGTCACCTGCGGGGAAATGATATGCGCGAGCGCGGTTTCGATCCTGGGGAAAAGCAGGTGACCGGCTTCGGTTGCAACCATGCCTTCGGTTCTCCGCTCGAACAACAACTGGCCGAGCATTGTTTCCAGTTTCGATAATCCCTGGGTGATGGCAGGCTGACTGATATGGATGGCTTGCATCGCCGCAGAGATGCTGCCCAAACGGCCAATGGCTATGGCGGCTCGCAGGTGGCGAAGGTTGAAATCTGAAAAATTCATTTCAATAAGGATTAGCATATTCTTATAGGTGTTGCATAGTTCCGACTTGCTTGTTTGCGCGCAACCTTTGTAACCTTCAGACAAATCAAGGAGTCCGGCATGGCCAATATCGTAGTTCAAAATATCGAGCGTGCTGACCCCGCTCTCGTCGACGGTCTGGCAAAATGTGGTGTCGCAACAGTCCATGAAGCACAGGGCCGGACCGGGTTGATGGCCAGCAATATGAGGCCCATCTACACCGGCGCCAGAGTAGCCGGAACAGCGGTGACCATATCGGCCGCACCAGGTGATAACTGGATGATACATGTCGCCATCGAACAGTTGCGGGAAGGCGATATATTGGTTCTCGAGCCAACCAGCCCGTGCGAGGATGGATATTTCGGGGATCTGCTGGCTACGTCGGCGCAGGCACGAGGCTGTCGCGGCTTGATCATCAATGCGGGCGTCCGCGACGTCCGCGACCTGACTAAAATGAATTTCCCGGTATGGTCCAAGGCGGTGTTCGCGCAAGGGACCGTGAAAAACACGCTTGGTTCGGTGAATGTCCCGATTGTTTGCGCGGGAGCAGTCGTAAATCCGGGTGATGTCATCGTCGCGGATGACGACGGGGTCTGTGTTGTGCCGCGCCAAAATGCTGCCGATGTGCTGAAAAAGGCGCAGGAACGGGAAGCCAATGAGGAAGCTAAACGTCAGCGGTTAGCCAGCGGAGAGCTGGGTCTCGACATGTACAAGATGCGCGAAAGGCTGGAGAAGGAAGGCCTCAGATATGTTTGATGCGGCTTCTGGCGTCCGGTGCATGTGGATGCGCGGAGGAACGTCCAAAGGCGGCTATTTTCTTGCAGATGACCTGTCCGCAGACATAGCAGAGCGGGCCGCGTTTCTGCTTCATATCATGGGTTCACCCGATCTTCGTCAAATAGACGGGATGGGCGGTGCTGATCCGTTGACGAGCAAGGTCGCTGTGGTGCGCAGATCGCAGCGCGAAGGAGTGGACGTCGACTATCTGTTTCTTCAGGTTTCTGTCGATCAGGCCCTGGTTTCGGACCAGCAAAATTGCGGCAACATCCTCGCGGGTATCGGGCCCTTTGCGCTCGAGCGCGGCTTGGTGATCCCGACCGGTGAGGAAACACGGGTGGTCATCTATATGGAAAATACCGGGCAAACCGCTGTGGCCACAGTACAGACTCCGGGCGGTCGCGTGCAATATACAGGTGACGCCAGCATTGACGGCGTGCCCGGCACACATGCCCCGATCCCACTCGAATTTCGCGACACTGCGGGTTCCACTTGTGGAGCGCTGCTCCCGACGGGCAATGCATCGGACGAGATTGAAGGCGTCTCATGCACGTTGATTGACAATGGTATGCCTTGCGTCGTGATGAAGGCCGTCGACGCGGGTATCACCGGTTATGAAGACCGGGCGAGCCTTGACGGCAACAGCGATTTGAAAACTAGAATTGAAGCGATCCGGCTGGCGGCGGGCCAGCGTATGAACCTGGGCGATGTTAGCGAGAAGACAGTGCCCAAAATGATGCTGGTTGCACCACCGAGAAACGGAGGAGCGGTGACCGTCCGCAGCTTCATTCCGCATCGCGCCCATGCTTCGGTTGGCGTTCTGGGCGCGGTGAGTGTAGCGACCGCCTGTCTGATCGAGGGATCTCCTGCTGCGAAGGTAGCTAATATAACGGATGGTCAGGTCAAAACCTTGTCTGTCGAGCATCCAACCGGAGAATTGACCTGTATGTTGGAAACCGATGCGGAAGGTAATGTTGTTTCCTCGGCGCTGCTCCGCACCGCGCGCAAATTAATGGACGGGAAAGTATTTTGATATGAGCGCCGAAAATGGAAATGATCGTATCACCAGTTGGCATCCAAGTCCGTCGAAGCCAAGGTTTCGACCGCCGGAGGGAGCGGTCGATGCCCATTGCCATGTATTTGGCCCGATGGCGCAATTCCCGTTCAGCCCCAAAGCCAAATATCTGCCGGAAGACGCGGGATCAGATCAGCTTTTCGCACTGCGCGATCATCTGGGTTTCTCGCGCAACGTGATCGTGCAGGCAAGTTGTCACGGCACGGACAACAGCGCGACTTTGGAGGCAATCCGGCGATCAAATGGCAAGGCACGTGGTGTTGCAGTTGTTGATCCGGCGATCGGGGGGCAGGATCTCGCAGAACTACACGAAGGCGGTATTCGCGCCGTTCGTTTCAATTTCCTCAAACGGCTTGTGGACAATGCGCCCAAGGACAAGTTTCTCGAGGTGGCTGCACGTCTTCCCAAGGGGTGGCATGTCGTAATCTATTTCGAAGCCGATATTCTGGAGGAATTGCGCAGCTTTATCGAGGCGATCCCCGTTCCGGTTGTGATCGATCACATGGGCCGCCCTGATGTAAGCCAAGGCCCTGACGGCAAGGACATGCGCGCTTTCCGAGGCCTGCTGGAATCCCGGCCGGATATCTGGTTCAAGGCCACATGCCCCGACCGGCTTGATGCTGGCGGATATCCTTGGGCGGATTTTGTCGCCTCGGTTGCGCCATTGTTGGCGGATTATCCGGATCGCTGCCTGTGGGGCACCGACTGGCCGCATCCAAATATGCAGGATGATATTCCTGACGATGGTCATCTGGTCGATATCATCCCCCAAATCGCGCCGTCACCTGCTTTGCAGAAAAAGCTGCTCGTCGAGAACCCGTTGCGACTTTACTGGAATGATGGTTTTGGATAATTTGAGATGACAAAAACGATTGTCGGCGGTGGTCCAAAAAAGGTTCTCTATACGCTCAATACTGTTCGGCGCATCGGACTGACAAAAACCGCGAAAGCATTGAACGCAAAAAACGCCTGCAAGGCCTGCGGTCTCGGTATGGGCGGACAGATGGGAGGCATGACCAACGAAATTGGCGAATTTCCCTCGGTATGCAACAAAAGCGTCCAGGCGCAGTCGACCGATATTCAACCGTCCATTCCCGAAGAGATATTTGCGCATGATATTGCCGAACTTGATGAACTGTCCGCCCGTGAATTGGAGCATCTCGGCAGGCTGGCAAATCCAATATTCAAGGCCGAAGATTCCGACAAATTTGAGACGGTAAGCTGGGATTTTGCAATGTCCCGTATGGCAAGGCGCTTCAAAGATACGGATCCGGATCGCAGCTTCTTTTACAGTTCGGGCCGGTCATCGAACGAAGCCGGGTTTCTGTTTCAGCTGCTCGCCCGCGCTTATGGGACCAACAATGTCACCAACTGTTCCTATTATTGTCATCAAGCCACCTCGGTTGCGATGGAAACGACGATCGGGACCGGAACGTCCACAGTGGAACTGGCCGATCTTAAGAAAAGTGACCTGGTCTTCGTCATCGGCGCCAACCCGTCGTCTAACCATCCTCGGTTCATCCACCTGCTAAAATCGGTTCGTGATCGCGGGGGGCAGGTAATCATCATCAACCCGGCCAAAGAACCCGGTCTCGTCAAATTTGCTGTGCCCAAAAGTCCGAAATCCATGCTGAAAGGCGGCGATGAGATAGCGTCGCTATATCTGCAGCCGCGGATCGGAACGGATGTGGCTCTGTTCAAGGGGATTGCCAAAGCCATTGTCGAGGACAATGCACATGACGCGGACTTCATTGAACAATATGCCGAGGATGCAGACGAATTCTTCGCTGATTTAGCAAGTCTGACGTGGCCAGAAATCGAAACCTGCTGCGGTATATCCAGAGAGAAGATTTCGCAGGCGGGGCGGCTCTACTCCGAAGCCCGGTCAGCGGTATTTGCCTGGGGCATGGGGATGACCCACCATGTAAACGGCGTCGAGAATATCGAATATATTTCGAACCTCGCGCTGCTGCGCGGGATGATCGGACGGCCCGGGGCAGGGCTGCTCCCGCTGCGCGGGCACAGTAACGTGCAAGGCATTGGAACGATCGGCGTAAAACCGGTTTTGGCTAAAGAAATCATTGCCGAAATTGAAAAACACTCCGGGATCACTTTTCCGACCAAAACAGGTCTCGATACGCTCGCAACGATGGAGCAGGCCGCAGCAAGGAATGTCGATGCGGCATTGATCATGGGCGGCAATCTTTTTGCGGCAACGCCGGACAGCAAGGTCGCCGCACGATCTTTGACGAATATCGGGTTCAAAGCGTTCCTGACGACGACGTTGAACAAAGGGCATCTTGCTGGAGCAGCAAACGGAGAGACACTCATTCTGCCGGTCACGGCCAGAGATGAAGAATGGGAGCCGACCACTCAAGAATCGATGTTCAATTTTGTACGGTTGAGCGATGGCGGCATAAGGCGTCACGATAACGTCCGGCCTGAGGTTACGATATTGGCGGAACTTGGCGAACGGCTGCTTCCTGACAGCCCCATAGATTTTGCTGCCTATAATGATCACAACACAATTCGGGAGGCCATTGCGGCCACCATCCCGGGCATGGAAGAGCTCAAGGATATCCACATCGCCAAGCGGGAATTTCATGTTCAGAACCGGATCATGCATCAACCAGTCTTCCACACTCCCACCGGTAAGGCTAAGTTTGTCGTCCGCCCGACGCCGAGAACAAGCACAGCAATGCAGCCCATTCCCTTCACCCTCGCTACAATTCGGAGCGAAGGCCAGTTCAACAGCATCATTTACGAAGAGAATGACAGCTACCGGCAAACAGAAACGCGCTGGTGCGTTCTTATGAACCAGTCGGATATCGATAGACTGCAATTGGATAAAGTCACCAAAGTGACGATGCGGTCGGAATCTGGCGAAATGCGTGGGCTGACGGTATATCCGTTCGACGTGCCCTCTGGCAACGTCTTAGCCTATTATCCGGAAGCCAATATATTGACCACGCGCGTAACAGATCCCCGCAGCAAGACGCCTTCGTTCAAATCGGTACCGGTTGAACTGTTCAAGGAACTCTGAACGTTCGCTTCACGCATCAGTCTCGGCGTCAGCGCGTTTTGCCTGCTTATGTTCATCCTCGACCAATCCGCGTTTCCAGTAGCTGGAAATGTAAAGACGGTCTGGTCCAAGATTCTGCTCGACGCGCAGAAATTGGCGCAACAGCTTCATAGCCTCGAATTCGCAGGCGACCCATGCATAAGTCAGTTTATCCACAGCGCGAATTTTGCGTGCCGCATCGAGCAAGAGAAGTGGATTGGCGCCAAGATCAGCATCCACGATCCAATCGATATTCATTCCGGCGGGTTTTGCAATCTCCTGCTTGTCGTTGACATCTCGAATGAGGAGGATAGCGTCTCCTGTTGCACTGTCCGGCAAAGATTCGAGATTGACCGAAATCGCGGGCAGTGCAGTCATATCCCCGACTAGCAAAAATGGACCAGAACCATCGGGCAACGGCTTTGCCGCGCCAGGTCCGCCGACTTTAATTTGGTCGCCCACCTTCGCACTGATCGCCCAGTTTGTGGCAGGACCCGACTCGTCGTCGGAGCCATGCAAGGCGAAGTCGACATCGATGCCAGTTTCTGTCTGGTTGCGTATTGTATAGGTCCGTACGATGCGCTTTTCGTCGTCCGGGCCTTCCGGCATGATTTTGACATAGCCGCCAGCCTGGTGCTTCGGAAAGCCCGTGAAACCTGCACCGCCCAACGTGACGCGGTGCATGTTAGGCGTGACGCGAAAGGTATCTATCACTGTTAAAATGCGTGGTTCTGGTCGTGCCATAAACTTCCTGTTCGTTAGATTTTCTTGCTTCTCTGCGATGGTTGTCAAAAAACAACCACGCTTCTGATGCTTTCACCGGCATGCATCAAGTCGAAACCCTTGTTGATCTCTTCCAACGTCAGCGTGTGGGTGATCATCGGGTCAATTTCAATTTTCTTGTTCATATACCAGTCGACAATTTTTGGCACGTCCGTTCGGCCTCGCGCGCCGCCAAAGGCTGTTCCTTTCCAGACACGCCCGGTAACCAGTTGAAATGGGCGGGTTGCGATTTCCTTGCCCGCTTCTGCTACACCGATGATGATGCTCTCACCCCAGCCGCGATGACAGGATTCCAGCGCCTGCCGCATAACATCGGTATTGCCGGTACAGTCGAAGGTATAATCGGCGCCACCATCCGTAAGTGCCACAAGATGTTCAACAATATCGCCGTCGATTTTTTTCGGATTGACGAAATGGGTCATGCCGAATTTCCTGCCCCATTCTTCGCGGCTATCATTGATATCCACGCCGATAATCTTGTCCGCGCCGACCATCCGCGCACCTTGAAGGACATTAAGGCCGATACCGCCAAGACCGAATACGATGACGTTGGAACCGGGCTCTACTTTGGCAGTGTTGGTAACGGCGCCGACACCGGTGGTCACGCCGCAACCGATATAGCAACTCGCGTCAAAGGGAGCATCGTCCCGGATTTTTGCTACCGCGATTTCAGGCAGCACGATGAAGTTGGAAAAAGTCGAGCATCCCATATAGTGGAATATCGTCTGCCCCTTGTATGACATGCGACTGGTACCATTGGGCATCAATCCCTGTCCTTGGGTCGCCCGAATAGCGGTGCACAGGTTGGTTTTGCCCGACAGACAACTTTTGCATTGGCGGCATTCCGGAGTGTAGAGCGGGATCACATGATCGTCGGGAGAAACCGAGGTTACCCCCGCGCCGACTGCCCGCACAATGCCTGCGCCTTCATGGCCAAGCACCGATGGGAACTTTCCTTCGCTGTCCAGACCGTCGAGCGTATATGCGTCTGTATGACATATCCCGGTCGCCATTATTTCGACCAGCACTTCACCGGCCTGAGGCCCTTCCAGGTCAAGTTCGACAATCTCCAGAGGTTTCTTTGCTTCGAAAGCGACAGCAGCACGTGTTTTCATTTCTTTTGATCCTGATTTCTTGAATAATTGATCTGAATTTTCTGCAATTCTTAAAGCGTTGCGCCGGGGGGTAGGCGTATTCCACCCGCTTCCACTGCGGCCTGCTCACGTGCAAGCGCGCACTGGAAACCGGTTCGGGCACGGACCCGTTTTGCATGATCTAAAATGACGGGATAGGGTGAGAGATCGAAACCGCCCGAGGCAGCAGTGTCATAATTCCAATATAGATAGGTATCGACAATCGACCATTTTTCGCCAAACCACCAATCACCCTGCGCTAAGCGGTTGTCGATGGCTTGAACTATCGGCAGCATCAATTCCATGCCCTTGGTAAATACGCCGGCCGGATCGCCATCGGTCATACGTATCGGCATTCTAACCGAGCGTACTACGGGGTGTACCGTGGCCGAGCACCAGATCAGATCGGAGATGCATTGCGCGCGGAATATCGGGTCATTGCTTTTCGGCAATAATCCGGCATCTGGATATTGATCGATCAAATAGAGCAATATTGCGCTATTCTCGGTGATCAACTGTCCGTCGACCAGAAGTGCGGGGATCTTGCCTCGCGGATTCACTGCCAGAAACGCGGGCGATCTCTGATCCCCCTTTGACAGATCCAGAGCCTGATCCTCATACTCCAGACCTATTTCTTCCAGCGCATTCAAGGTAACCCGCGAACAGGCGCCGGGCATATGGTATAATTTCATGTTGAGTTCCCGTTGGTTCAAGAGCTTCACGGGCTACGCAGAATAGGCAGTATTGCTGCACGCGCGATCCTCGGATTGATCGTCGGAGTATCATGGCTGACCGCATTGGCAGAATCGATAATCGCAATAATATGTATCGCCTTTGTAAATGCTTCGGTCTGGCAGCTGAGTGCTACATGCTATGAGCGCACCTTATATGAGTTATGACGTAAAACGCTTTTCACAGTCTGCCGCTCGTGAGTAGTGTTCGGAAAAAGCAATTGTGCATCCTGTGACCGCAAGGTGCATACCGACAGCATTGGAGAGTGACTTGGCTTACCCTTTTTCTTCCGACCAAACGATGGTCCGTAACCGCTGGTATATAGCGGCCTTCAGCGATGAGATTACCCGCGAGCCTATGGAGCGGACCATATTGGGCAAGCCAGTTGTCTTTTACCGCACCGAAGCCGGGAAGCCTGTAGCGATGTACGGGATTTGTCCCCATCGGTATTTTCCGCTCGCGCAAGGCCGACTGGAAGGGGATGCCATCGTATGCGGCTATCATGGGTTCAAATTCGACTTTGACGGCAAATGTATCGAAATCCCGTCGCAAGGAACCGGCGCCGGATTCTGCCAGCCATCCTACCGGATCGAAGAGCGTGGGTCTTTATGCTGGATTTGGATGGGGGACCCCGATATTTGCGACCCCGCTTCGATCCCGCCCTATGAGGATTTCGGCCTAGATCAGCCGGGATGGTATGATAGCTCGTATAATTATTGCCATATCAAAGGCCGGTCACAGTTGCTCGTCGACAATCTGCTCGATCTGACCCATTTGCCCTATGTTCATCATCATATCCCCGGTGCGGAAGGTATGAAAGATCCGAAGCTGCGCGAGGAAGAACGCAGCGGGTTTTTCAATCTCATTCGGGAGATGCCGCTTCGATGGAATCCGTTCCATGAACTGATTTACGGAAAAGAGGCCAAGTTCGAGGGCGAGGCCTGGGTTGAAAATGCATCGGCAGTATACGGGCCAGAGTTAATCAGAACCGGTCTCGGCACGATCCAGTCCATTGATGGCGATACCAATGTTCCGCCGGAACTCGGCACCATCCACATATTGCATGGCATAACGCCGGAAACCGAAAATTCGGTGCACTATTTTGGATTTTCCACTCGTGATTTCCGGGCGGGCGACAAAGGCTTGGACGAGTTCCAGCTAAATTCAGACGTTAAGATTCGCGGGCAAGACAAGGTTGCGATCGAGGCCGTTGAGTCGCGGTTAGACAAGTCCGCAGAATTGCAGCAGGAACTGCTGGTCAAGTCTGACATAGGCGCGGTCAAGGTCAGAAAAATGATTCAGGCCATGCTTGATGCTGAAGTCAGTCAGCCGGCATGAGGGAGGAAATCTCGACTTGCGGGCATGAACTGAAACCGGTTCCCGTGGAACAGCGGGGAAAACATTTGGTGGTGGATATCCATGCCCATCTGAATGTGCCGTCAGCCGATGCCATGATCCGCTCCGAATTCCCCAATCCGCCAAATCCCATGGCTTTCATGTCGCCGGCGTCGATGAAGGTGAACGGGGCGATGTTCGGAGAAATCGGCAAGAAACTGAACGGCGTTGATGACCGTATTGCCGACATGGACCGGCTGGGCGTGGACATGCAGGCGATCAGCCCCTCGCCGGGGCAATATTATTATTATGCGCCACCAGATCTTGGCCGGGATGCTGCGCGCGCGATCAATGATGGTATCGCAGACGCCGTTGGACGGCATCCGGACAGGTTGACGGGTCTAGGCACGGTCCCGCTTCAAAATACCGAAATGGCAGTCACCGAGTTGCGGCGTTGTGTGAATGATCTCGGTCTGCGCGGGGTAGAAATCGGGACCATTGTGAATGGTGACGAGTTGGCGAATGATCGCCTGCGACCGTTTTTCGCCGCTGCAGAGGAGCTCGGAGTGCTGTTATTCATGCATCCGCTGGGCTTCTCCCACGGAGAACGACTGGCGGAACATTATCTCGACAATATCATCGGCAATCCTTTAGAAACCTCAATCGCGCTCAGCCATCTGATCTTTGGTGGCGTGCTCGATTCCTATCCCGGGCTGAAACTGTGTGTGGCGCATGGCGGAGGTTATCTGCCAGGCTATTGGGGGCGGATGGATCACGCCTATCGGGCACGAGAAGATTGTCGCCAACATATCAGCCGCGAACCTTCCAGCTATCTGAGGCAAGTTTGGCTGGATACACTGGTGTTTGATCAAGACCAGTTGGATTTTCTTGTGAAAACCCATGGTGCAGACAAGTTGTGCTTGGGCTCAGACTATCCCTTTGACATGGCGGAGCCGGATCCCGTGGGGTTTCACCAGAATTTGGAAGATGCTGACAAGGCGTGTATATTGGGCCTGAATGCCGCGGACCTGTTGGGCCTCAAGCTCGGCTAGGCTCGAATTTTCAATCCATTCTTTCGGTAGAACATGAGTTAAATGTCATATGCAAGCTCGAGAGATTTGATTTGTTAGCTTTCCAGGTTTTTTGCTAGTTCCTTCAATCGCCGGACAACCCAGCGGACAGCTTCGTCATTTGTGTTTTTAGCAGACCACTGGGCCACTTCACGAACTGTTGGGAATTTAAATGGCAGCTCATATATTTTGATAGGAAGTGTACCGCTGATTTGATTAGCAAGATGTCGATGGATCGTAGCAATCCGATCGGTTTTGATTACAAATCGGGGCACTGATGCGAAACTAGGTGCGAAGGTTTCTACGTTTCTATTTATTCCAATTCGGCGCAAAGCGGTTTCGTCGAAGCCTCGGGCGTTGTGATTCAGCCGTACTGAGACGTGTCCCAATTGTTCGTACAACTCGCTTGTCAATTCCCCCTTGATGTGCGGATTCTCTTTCCAGCTAATGACGACGAAGTCTTCATCGTACAGAAACTCGCTGGGCAGATTGGCATCAATCAGATAATCAAGCGCGATGATTATGTCGGTTTGGCCGCGCTGAAGCATAGCCACAGGATCCTCCGTCAACGGAAGCACGGTAAAGCGCATATTGGGAGCTTGTTTGGAGAAGAGACCAACCGCTTCAGTCAATAGAACATGTGCGACAACATCGATCGATGCAATGGATATGGCCCGGTTGGACACAGCAGGGTCGAACTCTTCCGGCGTCAATATGGTTTCGCGGATAAGCGATAGCGCGTCCTTTACCGGTTTTATCAAAGTCTCGCCGCGAGGTGTGCACTCCATTGTGCGACCCGACGACACCAGCAGATCATCTTCAAAAAATTCGCGCAATCTGCTCAAAGCGGCACTGGCTCCAGACTGGCTCAGGTGGAGCCGTTCCGCAGCCTGCGACACGCTTTGCTCCTCGAGCAAAGCGTCAAGCACGACCAGTAGATTGAGGTCAAGTTTTTCAAATCGCATAGCCATGAAAGGTTAGCACCCAAGTTGGAATGCAGCAATCATGAAACGTCTGACAATAAGATCACAGATAAGATAGCTTTTTGCTGCTTTACCAATCAGTTATGAAAGGGCCAAAGGTCGGCTCTCTTCCGCCGGTTTCTTCGGCAACGACATTATTCACCTGCCTGCCAAGATAAGTGATTTCACTTTCGACAACGTCCCCTGGGCGCATCCATCTGTTACCATGCGAAGCACCGTTGCCGGGAGGCGAACCAGTGATCAACAGATCGCCGGGCGTGAGCCTGATGCGTTCGGAAGCATAAGATAAAATTTTCTCGGGCGGAAAAATCATGTCGCTGATCGGCCAGTCCTGCATGGTTTTTCCGCTCAGTGTTAGCTTGATCTGGACTTTGCTACGATCGACAAATTCCTTGGGCACGGCAAAGGGTCCCAATGTCTTGAAATTCGGTTGATGCTTGCTGACCCAGTCATAGCCAAATTTTATGTCGGCGCGCCGGAATTCATCTACAGTACCGATGTCGTTGCACATCACATATGCCGCGATAACATCGTCAGCCTCTTCCGGCTTCAGATATCGTCCTGTGTTTTTTGTGATAACTCCGAACTCGAGTTCCCAATCGGGATGTTCTCCGATTAGCGGCAGGATGATGTCGTCATTTGCTCCGCAAAGTGAAGAGTGCAGGCCGGTCCAGAAAAACGGCATGCCCTCGGTTGCGCGCCGGTCTACTTCGGCCAGGTTTCGTGCATAGAAAGATTCATCACTTTCTCCCGGTTCCCGCTTGTCCTGATTGAACTTGTTGTGCGTCATCATCTCTGCCACGTGGGCACGATAGTTTGATCCGGCACACAACATATTCGGATGCGCGACAACCGGCAGCGCCTTCAATTCCTCGAACCGCAGCACCGGCTTGCCCTTCTTGGTGGCCAGATCGTTCAGGCCGTCACCCGCCCGATCCCAGTCGGAAAATATGGCGTGGGTATCATAATATGTTTCGGAAAGGTCGAATACGGTTCCGTCCGGAAGGACCAGGCCGGGAAATTGCTTTCCGTTTGCGGTTTCATATGTTCCTATTCCGAAGCTTCCTTCGGCGAGGCCTGTAGTAGCATTGAAATTTGTCATCGAGTTATCCTTTTGGGTTGAGAGGTGCGACAGATAGTCGCGTTACCGGCGGGCCATCCTCGGAAGGATGTCGTCCCGATTGATAAATTGGTGTTTGAAAGCGGCTGCAATGTGCAGAATGACCAATGCAATCATGAGCCAAGCGCCGATTTCGTGAACTTCATGTGCCCCGCCCGCGGATGCGATGTTGACTGGAACCGGCAGAAACGGGATATCGAAAAGGCCTGCCTCTATCGGATGGCGTTTGGGAAAAGCCGAAGTCATCCACCACCCCGACAGCGGCATGGCCAACAGCAGTATGTAAAATAAAATGTGGACGGCCTTGGCAGCAGTGCGGAGGGTTCGCGTCATAGTTTCAGGTAAAGCAGGGGGCCGATGGGTGAGCCGCCACAAAATACGCGCCACTGTCAGTAGCAATATCGTGATGCCGACCAATTTATGGGCGTTGGTCGCTGTGTCGTGGAGTGCTGTTTTTCCGGAGCCCCCGAACAGAATGAGCGGAATGGTGATCAAAATCAAAGCCGCGATGAGCCAATGCAACCAGGCAGCAACGCGCGTATACCGCACGGGCGCTGATCCTGTTCCTGGCGCCTCGTCGGTCCTAGTCTGCAAAATAGGCCTCCGCTGGTTCCGAACTCCAAGCGTCCATCTCATGCGTCGAAATGTCGTGATGCCCGGTCTCATGCTTGTCGTTCAGCAGGTCGGTGTCAGTGAAAGTTTCGAAACGGTAGCGGTCAGGGTCGAACCAGACATCGAACACATGACAACCCAGTGGATGCCGGCCTATGCCCCAATTGGGCTCCCAGCCTCTCGACAAAAGCCACCGGTGAGCCCGCGCCTGAGCCTCAAAATCTTGCGCTTCAAAGGAAATATGATGGAGATCGGTCTTATCTGATTGCGCAAGAAAGACGGAATGGTGGTCGACCCATTCCTCCCCGCGATCGATCCTGAGGAATGCCACGACCGTATGGTCGGGTTTCCCGGGTATGTGCATGGAATCGCTGATCTTCAGACCGAGGGTTTTTTCAAACCATTCCGCGCTTGCCTTATAGTCCTTCACGTACAATCCGAGATGCCCCAAACGGTACAGCGCAGCCGGACCGAGCGGACGGGTGCTCTGTGGATCCGCGAAGCGTGTACGTAATGCAGGCGTATTTAAACGGAGCTCAGGTTGAACTTCCTGCGGAGTATCGCCTTCAATGCCATATACCAAGTCAACCTTTAGGCCCTCCGGGTTCGTAAGCGTCACTCCCAAACCTCCGCCCGGCGTTTCGAGCTTGCAGATTTCGCTGGCCCCGTGTTGGCTTACAGCATTCTCTAAATCGCTTTCATCATCAACCAGAAAGCCCAGAGCGCTAAATCCCCGCTCACCTCGTTCAGCTTTGTAGCACCATGCATCGCCACCGCCGGTTTGCATTATGAAATGATCGTCACTCTTCTCAACGGTCCGAAGTCCGAAATCTTCGGCGAATTGCCGCGTCTTCTTAATATCAGGGACTGTGAAGGAAACATGATGGAGTGATCGGATTGCCATATTTATCTCTCTTGCTGCTTTGCGGCGCACCCAAGCGCTACCTTTAACGTGATCGCAAATTCAACGTTCAGGCTTTGGATTGCAAACCGTTGTCAAAAATAGCAGCTATTTTGCGAAACGATTTCCTGGAGTGGTCGATTTTACTCATTATTATGGGGGCTCGTGAGAGATTAATTTGGATTATATTGTAGCCTTGATGCCGTGAAACGTTAGATCAACAATGGATTTTGTCATGAATTACAACGTTGTTATCGTGGGTGCGGGCCACGGCGGAGCACAGGCCGCGATTTCGCTTCGTCAGCGCAATTTTTTGGGCTCCATCGCCATTATCTGCGATGAGCCAGAATTGCCTTATGAGCGACCTCCTCTTTCCAAGGATTATTTCGCTAGCGAGAAACCATTTGAGAGGATCATGATTCGACCAGCGCAATTCTGGGACTAACGCAATATCAAGTTGATTCTTTCAACACGCGTGGTTGGGGGAGACCCAGCAAAGAATATTGTGGTCACGGATGATGGTGTTGCAGTAAGCTAGGAAAAACTCATTCGAGCTACCAGAGCAAGCCTGCGTAAGCTGGCGCTGTCCCGCCTTAATATGGGCGGCACCCATTATGTCCGGACCCGGGCGCATGTTGATGCGATGATAGATGATATCAACAATGTTAAACTGGCTGTCGTCATCGGCGGCGGGCATACAGGACTGGAAGGAGCTGCGGTTCTTCGGAAACTGGGTAAAGAGGGCATGCTGAATCTAGGGTCAGTGCCATGCACCTTGTTACGGATTCATCCCGAATTTTTCTTGTTATACAGAGCAATATAGATAATTTTGCTTGATATCCCGAACTGACACGTCGGCGCCACCAGTAGGTTTGGCCTCGCCGATAAATGCTCACGTGCGATCGACCGTTACTCGGGAGCAAGGCGTGTGCCTAGACAATTTGCACATCAAGGCAAACGACTTGGAAATCTGTTTTCTCAACCGCATGTTGGGACGTTCGCAAAGTCGAGGAAAACTGCGGTTTTTGGTTAGGAAAGATAATCAATTGGTCGGGACGAGAGGATTCGAACCTCCGACCCCCACACCCC
>TARA_R110000850_G_scaffold276645_3_pt1 | contig 71963 bp, 72 predicted proteins | sample TARA_R110000850 | Tara Oceans TARA_R110000850 (sample SAMEA4397586) | marine metagenome | biome: Polar Biome; feature: [SRF] surface water layer (ENVO:00010504); material: water (ENVO:00002006), including particulate matter (ENVO:01000060) such as... | depth 5 m
TTGCAAAAAATGAAATGTAAATGTACAAATTTTTAAATCACTATTATTTCTTATGTATTACTTTACTTATATTTGTCAATATTTAAAAAATAGGACAACTCATAACCTTTTAAACTCTTAAACTTTTAAACCAAAAAACAATGACTTTAATAAAATCAATATCAGGAATTCGTGGAACTATTGGAGGAAAAGTAGGAGAGAACCTTACACCAGTTGATGCTGTGAAATTTGCTTCAGCTTATGGAACTTTTTTAAAGCAAAATTCCAATACTAAAACTCCAAATTCCAAACTGAAAGTGGTTATAGGAAGAGATGCGAGGATTTCTGGTCCAATGATTCATAATTTGGTTCAAAATACTTTATTAGGTTTAGGAATTGATGTAATTGATTTAGGTTTATCAACAACGCCAACTGTCGAAATTGCTGTTCCAATGGAAAAAGCTGATGGTGGAATTATTTTAACAGCTTCTCACAATCCAAAACAATGGAATGCTTTAAAATTGCTAAATGCAAAAGGGGAATTTTTAAGTGGTGCGGAAGGAGAATTAATTTTGGAAATTGCTGAAAGTGAAGCTTTTGATTTTGTTGATGTAGATTCATTGGGTGAAGTTACGGTGAATGATTCGTACATGGATATTCACATTGATGAAGTGTTAGATTTACCTTTAGTTGATGCTGAAGCGGTGAAAAAACGTAAATTCAAAGTAGTTGTTGATGGTGTAAACTCTTCTGGTGGAATTGTGATTCCGAATTTATTAGAACAAATGGGTGTTGAAGTCGTGAAATTATATTGTGAGCCAAACGGTCAATTTCCTCATAATCCAGAACCTTTGAAAGAACATTTAGGTGATATTTGTAAATTGGTTTTAGATGAAAAAGCTGATTTTGGAATTGTAGTTGATCCTGATGTGGATAGATTAGCTTTCATTTCTAACGATGGTGAAATGTTTGGGGAAGAATATACTTTGGTTGCTTGTGCTGATTACGTTTTGAGCAAAACCTCAGGAAATACGGTTTCTAACATGAGTTCGTCTCGTGCTTTGCGTGATATTACGAACAAGCATGGTGGAAATTACCAAGCAAGTGCTGTTGGTGAAGTCAATGTGGTGGAATTAATGAAGAAAACTAATGCTATTATTGGTGGTGAAGGAAATGGTGGAATTATTTATCCAGAAAGTCATTACGGAAGAGATAGTTTGGTTGGTGTAGCGTTATTCTTGACGCATTTAGCTAGTTTAGACATGACTGTTGCTGAATTAAGAGCAAGTTATCCTCAATATTACATGAGCAAAAATAAAATTGAATTAACACCACAAATTGATGTTGATGCCATTTTAGAAGCCATGACAGAAAAATACAAAAACGAAGACATCACTACAATTGATGGTGTAAAAATTGACTTTGCTGAAAATTGGGTTCATTTAAGAAAATCAAACACAGAACCAATTATTAGAATTTATACAGAAGCACAAACGCAACAATTAGCAGATGATTTAGCGAATAGAATTATTGGTGAGATTAAAGAAGTGGCTGGGATTTAAGAAAGTTAGCAGTGTTCAGTGTTTAGTTGGTAGTTGATTAAACCTAAAGAAAATAATAAATATTTGAATGATTGAAACGCTTACTTATTTAAGATATGTTCTAGTTGTCTTGATTCCGGTTGCCATACTGATTGGTGTTTATTTTGGAGTAAAACAAAGTCTTAATGTAAAATATATAAAAAAAGCAATATTATCATTAGTTACGTTTTTTAGTATTCCAGTCTTAATATTGCTTTTAAATATTTTTCTTGAAAATTTAATATTAAATGATATTAAGAAAAATTTAAAGAATGCAAATTTTAATAATTCTGAAATTACAATTAATGGTAAGCAAACAAATGTAACTATTAAAGGAATAAATGATTTAATTTCAAAAATGGATTATTCAGGTCATTTAATGAATAGAACTCATGATTTAGAACCATATAAAATAACAATTTATAATTATAACAAAGATAATTATTCATTTACATTTTATAGAAATTCAGAAGATAGTACTTTATATAGATTGTATACAAATGAATATAATTATGAACTAGAATTATCAAACGTTAATACAGATATTTTTAAATAATCTATTTAAACCTTCTTCATAGAAACAGCATTTATACAATAACGCAAACCACTTGGTTCTGGTCCATCAGGGAAAACGTGACCTAAATGAGCATCACAAGTATTGCAAACCGCTTCAATTCTAACCATTCCAAAGGAAACATCTTTTATGTAACCAACTGCATTTTCTGTAATGGGTTGAGTAAATGAAGGCCAACCTGTTCCGCTTTCAAATTTTTCACTTCCATCAAATAATAACGAATCACAACAAACACAACCGTAAATTCCAGGTTCAAAAAGCGAACATAATTCGGAACTGTGTGGTCGTTCTGTTCCTTTTAATCGTGTGACTCTATATTGTTCTTCTGTTAATTGGGCTTTCCATTCAGCATCTGTTTTTACTACTTTTTTATCTGGTTCAGGATTTCCGTTTTTTGCAAAAGCTATTAAGTCATTCCAGTTTAGCATAATTTTAATTTTTTAAAGTTTCTAGTGCTGCGTTACATTGTAAATCAATGGTGTCAACCCAATTTGTTTTATTTTTTATAGTCGCAAATGCCATTGATAATTCTGTACAAGCCACAATAAAAATAATATTTTCTGAATAGGTTTGTGTCAGTAATTGATAACATTTTTTTGTTTTTGCCTCATCAGTACTTTCAAAATATACTTTTCTCAAAGCATCAACTTGTTCAATAATTTTTTCAGTCGGAGTAATCAATTTATGCTTTTTTGGAACAAATGACTTTAAATAATCATCTTGCATCGTAAAAGCTGTTCCTAAAATTATAATATTTGAAACACCCTCAACTTCGTTTAATTTTTTGTTTATTAAATTTCCAACATGACAATAGGGTTTAGTTATTTTAATTTTATTTAAAACAATATCTAATGCCTTGTGCATTGTATTATTTACCAAAATAGCAGAAGTAATATCTTGTTGGTCTAAATACTTTATCGTTGGAGTAATTAAGTCAGCCACTTTTTCCATTTCATAAGGTAACAAAGCATTTATTTCTTTAAAATTTAAAGAAACGAGTAGGATAGGACACGAATTTCCTTTCCCATTCTTTTGTTCGTACAAAGCGTTTATTTTCTCATAAAAATAAGATGTTGCTCTATAACCAATGCCACCAATTATTCCAATGGAACTCATTTTTTTTACTTTTTGAATAAACTTATTGCATAATTTTTTCCTTCATCTAAAAAATGCTCCACGCTTTTAAAACCAATATTATTTTTAAAATTTTCAATGGTTTTTAAACTGTATTTTTGAGAAATTTCCGTGTGAATCATTTCGTTGGCTTTGAAATTAATTTCCTTATCTCCAATAGTTACAGTTTGCCTGATTGTGCTAAAAATATAACTATAAGTTGTTCCAGAAATTGGATCGTAATAAGGATAATGATCAAATTTTTCTAAATCAAAATTTCCGTTTAATTCACGATTAATTCTCTTCAACAGATTCATATTAAATCTTTTGGTAATTCCGTTTGCATCGTTATAAGCTGCCAATACTTTATGAGGATTTTTTTTCAAGTCAAAACTGACCATCAAAATATCACGTTCGTCCATCATGTCATATATTTTTTTCATGAACAACTCTGCGCTTTCGTTGTCATAATTTCCAATCGTACTTCCTAAAAACAAGATGATTTTTGGATTATCATGAACCAATCTATCTAAGGTTTCAAAATAATCACCAGCAATAGGATACATTTCGATAGATGGAATATGTTCAGTTATGTTCTTCTTATTTGTTTCTAAAACATCGGCAGAAATATCCAAAGGATAATAGACCACTTTCTTGTTTAAATCTGAAATTCTTTTTAGAAAATGCTTTGTTTTTGAACCATCTCCAGCACCTAAGCCTACTATGTCAAAACTATCATAGCCAAAACTATTTACAATTTTTTCCGTTTGTTGATTCAGGATTTCTAATTCACATTTTGGAAGATAATATTCTTCCATTTGCATTATTTCTTGAAAAATCTTGTCACCAGCATCATCATAAAAATATTTAGACGACAATGTTTTTTGAGGCTTCGAAAGTCCTTCGATTATTTCTTTGTAAAATGTTTGATTCATTTATTTTTTTATTTTTTTGCAAGTCTTATTCCAGAAAAAATCCAACGTGAACTGGTGTGGAAGAAATTCCTATAGGTTTTACGACTGTGATTTTGTGATGTTGCTATAGAAGAACCTCTTAAAACGTGTTGGTTCACCATGAATTTACCGTTGTATTCTCCCAATGCTCCAGCTGCTTTTTCAAAATTAGGATAAGGTAAATAAGCACTTGATGTCCATTCCCAAAGTTGACCATAATTCAATTTTTCAGAAGCAATTTCCCATTCAAATTCGGTTGGTAAACGCATTCCTTTCCATTCTGCAAAAGCATAAGCTTCGTAATAACTGCAATGCATTACAGGTAAATTTGGGTTTACTTTTTCTAATCCATTAAAAGTATAGTAATGCCAATCCCCTTCAATTTTATACCAATATAAAGGTGCTTTTATGTTATTTTGATTGATAAAATCCCAACCTTCAGCGTGCCATAAATTGAAATCTTCGTAGCCACCAGCATTTATAAATTCAATAAATTCAGCATTTGTGACTAATTTATTCGCTATTTCTGTATTTTGAATATATGTTTTATGAACGCCTAATTCGTTGTCAAAACAAAAGTTGTCATTGTTGTGTCCAATTTCGTAAACACCTTCTTTTATCTGAATAAATTCTGGTTTTTGTAATTCTTCTTTTAAATGCATTTCAGTTTCAAAAGAAGGAAAAGTGGGTTGATTTCCTAAAATGAATTTTATGTCATAAGCCAATAATTCCTGATGTTGTTCTTCGTGATTTATTCCAATTTCAAGTAAGTTCAGTATTTCATCGGAAGGATTATTTTTAACTAAAGCAATGATTTTTTGGGTAACATATTCTCGATAAGATAAAACTTCTGAAACAACAGGTCTAGTCATTAAACCTCTGTTTGGTCGTAAAACTCTTTTTCCTGCATTGTTGTAATAACTGTTGAATAGAAATCCGAAATCTTCATGAAAAACTTCGTAATTTTTATCAAATTGAATCAAAATAAATTGTTCAAAAAACCATGTAGAATGTGCTAAATGCCATTTTGGTGGTGATACATTTTCATTAGGTTGAACCGAATAATCTTCAATTTCCAAGGGTTTACAAAGGTTTTCTGTATTCGTTCGAGTTATTTTAAATTTTTCTAGTATTGTTTCAATCTTCATATGTTATTGTTCAATAATTTCTGTTTCAAATTTTACTTCACTTGCCAATGTTTTGTGTACAGGGCATTTTGAAGCTATTTCTTTCATTTTTGTTTTTTGTTCAGAAGTCAAATCACCTACAAATTTTAATTTTTTTGTGATAAAATCAATGGAACCAATCTTTTCACCTAAATCATCAACATGTTTTTTGGAATGTGTGATGTAAACAAAAACTTCTTCTAGAGGCCATTTTTTTCGTTCAGCATATAATTTTATGGTCATAACCGTACAAGCTGCTAAACCAGCCGTTAATAATTCGTAAGGTGAAGGTCCAAAATCATCTCCACCAACACTTGAAGGTTCATCAGCTATTAAAGTATGATTTTTAGTTTGAATTTGTGTAGTGAAATTGTCTTCCAATAAATTAAGATGTCCAACTAATTGTTCACCTTCAGTGGAAAGCATGGAGTTTTCTTTTGTTTCAAAATAACGTTGCACCCAAGCACCAATTAGATTTCCTATGTAAACACTATCTTCTTTTTTAGACAACAAATGATCGGCATTATCTAATGAAATAAAACTTTTAGGATGTCTTGCTTTTATATAAAGTTGTTCTGCATTTTCAATTCCAACAATGGTATCCGTTGGGGAATGCATTATCAATAAAGGCTTGCGTAGTTTTTTTACGATTTCTGGTAAATCTGTTTTATCAAAATCATCTACAAATTCTTGATCAACCACAAAGGGTCTTCCTCCAATATTTACTGAAATATCACCTTTAGTTGGAACATCATCTAATTGATGAGAAAATAGATTTTTAACGTGATTTACAGTTGCTGGAGCAGCAATAGTTACAACGGCTTTGATATCATCTAGTTTTGAAGCTGCTGTTAAGACGGCTGCACCACCCAGAGAATGCCCAATCAATAGGCTAGGAGCGTTGTAATTTTCTTTGATGTACTTATGAACGCTGATTAAATCATCAACATTTCCTGAAAAATGACTTTCTGCAAATTCACCTTCGCTATTTCCTAAACCTGTAAAATCAAAACGAATTACTCCAAAACCATGATTGGTAAGCGAACGGCTGATATTTCGAACGGGTCCAAAACTTCCGCTACACGTAAAACAATGTGCAAAAATGGCAAAATGATTTGGTTTTTGATTCGCAGGAAGTTCTAAATAAGCATTAAGAGCGTTTCCTTTTGTATTTATAATATTTAGTTTTTCGCTTTTCATGATTCTAATTTATTGTAATTTATTAAGTTTTTCCGTATTAACAAATGAGCTGAATTGATTTAACAGTTTTTTTAACTTTGGATTAACGATATTTTTACAAAATGGTTTTTCTGGATCTTTGTAGTAATAATTAAGTTGTTCTTTAATATTAAGTTGGAACGAATGAAAAGGTAAAACTTGAGTTATAATTTGTGCTTTAAAATCTTTTTGTAAAATTTTAATTATTTTTTCGGATTTTACTTGTTGTTCCTCATTAAAATAATAAATAGCGGAACGATACTTTTCACGCATGGAGTGATTGGAAGTACAACTATGAGTATGTAAATGAATTTCAATTAAGGTTTCAAGACTGATGCTGTTTTCATTAAAATCGATAAGTATAGCTTCTGAAAGACTTTTATTCTCGTTTGTAGAAGCAATCCAACCTTGTTCAACCTTGTTTATTCCAATTAAAGATTGAAAAATGGCTTCAGTACACCAATGACAACTTCCACCAAAACCAATTTTATGATGTTTATTTTTCAACAGTTACACCTTTCCAAAAGGCAACATATCCTTTTATGGGAGTAAATCCAGCTTTTACTTCTGGATAAAACCAAGCTGCATCTTTGTTTTCGTTTCCTTCTACGTTGATATTGTAATAACTTGCAACACCTTTGTAAGGACAAGTTGTGTGTGTTTGAGATTCTAAAAAGAATTCTTTTTTAATACTTTCAGCAGGGAAATAATGATTTCCTTCTACGACTTGAGTTTTATCACTTTCTGCGATAATTTGATTGTTCCAAATAGCTTTCATAGTTTCGTTTTTTTTAATCTGAACTTGTTTCAGATTCTGTTGATTATTAAAATTTAAGAACTACATGACAATGCAGAACAACCTACTTTATTTTTAGCCCAATCGGGTCTTTTCGTAAACCATTTTTCATATTGAGGTTGTTCCTCGTATGGTTTTAGAAGCATTTCATATAATTCGTTGAGCAAATTATAGTCTTCTTTATCAGCATCATCAATAGCTAATTGAGCCATATAATTTCTCAAAACGTATTTTGGATTAACCAAATTCATGGCTTTTTTTCTGTCTGAATCGGATTGATTTTCAGATTTTAAATGATTGATATACAAAGTAAACCAATACATCCAAGTATCATAAATCGTGTCTTTTACTTCACCTAATTTATAAAATGAATCTTTGATTTTCTCAAAAGTATTTTCAACGGAATCATTTTTAGAAACTTGACTTAAATTTCGAAAGAAAATAGTCATGTCTGTTTCTGTTAATTTTAGATTCTCAGTTAAAAGATAGACGATATTTTTAGACACTTCGTTTAAAATTTCAAAACCTAACTTATTGTGCATCATATGAATATAATCAACTTCATACTTAATAGGAAAGTTATTCAGAATTTTCTCTAGAGGTTTCACTTCTTCAATTAAAGGAAACAAAGCATTGGCTAATTGCAATAAATTCCACTGAGCAACTTGTGGTTGATTTCCAAAACGATAGCGTTTATGCTCATTATCTGTTGTATTTGGTGTCCAATTTGGATTATAATCCTCAAGCCAGCCATAAGGCCCATAATCAATTGTGATTCCGTGAATGGACATGTTATCTGTATTCATTACACCATGTACAAAACCAACACGTTGCCAATGCACAATCATTTCACGAGTTTTATCAGCAACAGCTTCAAAGAATTCCAAATATTTTTCTTTTCCTTCAGTTTTAATTTCAGGATAATAATGTTTGATGGTATAATCGGTCAATAATTGAATATTTTTACTGTCTTCGCGTGAAGCAAATAATTCAAAATTTCCAAATCGAATAAAACTTGGTGCCGTTCTACAAACAATAGCTCCTTTTTCATAATCGGAATTTCCGTTGTACATAATATCACGTAAAACCATGTCACCACTTGTAAATAAAGCCAATGAACGCGTTGTTGGAACTCCTAAATTAAACATAGCTTCACTACATAAGTGTTCTCGAATGGAAGAACGTAAAACGGCTAAACCATCACCACGTCTAGAGTAAGGGGTTTTTCCAGCACCTTTTAATTGAAACATTGTGCTTTTTTCGTTATGTGTTGCTTCAAAAAGTGTTATAGCTCTTCCGTCACCTAATTGTCCAGCCCAATTTCCAAATTGATGACCAGCATAAGCCATTGCATAAGGTTTAGAGTTTTCTAAAACAGTATTTCCTGTAAAGACATTTAAAAATTCTTCTGTTTTTGTTTCTTCTGAAGAAATGCCAAGACTTTTAGCAACTTCATTAGAAACATGAATTAAACTTGGTTTCTTTGGTTTCACTGGATTTACATAGGAAAAAGCAGCTTCTACGACTTGTCTTGTCTCGTTTGATTCAATTAAATCAGCTGGTAATTCATTTGTGAATGTGTTGTTTATTTTTTCTTTCAATTTTAGCATAGGTAAAATTACAAAAATTACATTTTATTTAACTTTCTCATTTCATAAAAAATGGTTAATTTGTCAATCAATCAATTGAAATTTATGAAAAAATACTTTTTTTACGGAATTCTTGTTTTATTTTTAAGCAATTGTTCATCATATCAAAAACATAATGCTTTAATAGGAGCTAACTTGTCTGTTGAAGATCAAATTGAAGATGTAAACTATTTAGAACAAAAATTGGAGAAAATTCAACCTAGTTTACATCAATTTATTTCAGAAGAAGAATTAAGAAGAAAATTTGATAGTGTTAGAAGTACCATAAATATTCCGTTAAAACCAAATGAATTTTATTTTAAAGTTAGTCCGCTTTTGGCTTCAATTCGTCAAGGTCATGCTGCTATGAGTCCATTAACTCTTAAATATTCTAATAAAGAATCAAAGGAAATGAAGAAAAAAGGACTTGGACCAGTTTCACAATTTGATTATAAATTTATAGAGAATAAACTATACATTGTAAAGAATAAATCCAAAGATTCAACGATTCAAGAAGGAACAGAAGTTGTTTCAATTGATAATGTGACTCCACAAGAATTATTTTCAAAATATAGAAAAACTTATTCCTCAGATGGTTATAATGAAACATTTATTCCTTACGCATTTACGATGCGTTTTGGTTCTTATATTTTTTATGAATTGGGATTAAAAGATAGTTTGAACTTTAAATTAAAATGTTATGATTCTGTTTCTACCAAATTAATTAAAAGATTTCCAGATAAAAAAACAGATGCAAAAGAAGTAAAAAAAGACTCAACTTCTCCTGCAAAACCAAAAGAGAATATTGTAAAAAAGTTGACTAAAGAGGAAAAAAAATTAGCTAAGAAAAAGAAAGAAGAAAAAGAAGAATATGAATATAATTATGGATATGACAAAGCAAATAAAGAATTTACTAAAACTTTAACCTTCACAGATATTGATAGTTGTACTGCTGTTTTTAAAATAAAAAATTTTTCAAAAGGAGGATATAAAACGGCATATAAAGATGTTTTTAAATTATTAAGAAAAACGGATACTAAAAATTTAGTTTTAGATTTAAGAGGTAATCCTGGAGGAAGATTAAATGAAATCCATGAATTGTATTCTTATTTAACAGCTGATTCCACTTTTCAATTGATTGAAGAAGCAAAAATGACTTCAAAAACTAGCTTGTTACAAGCTGATTATTTAGGATCTATGCCAAAATCATTATATATTTTAGCTATTCCTACTTATCCTGTTTATGCTACTGTTTTAATGTTGAAAACTAGAAAAGATGAAAATGGGGATTATCGTTTTAGAATGAAAAGCAGCAAAGAAAAACCTCATAATGCAGATTATTTTAAAGGTAAAATCTATGTTTTAATCAATGGTGGAAGTTTTTCTGCAGCATGTATAATTTCGTCTAAATTGAAAGAAAATCCAGAAATTACATTTGTTGGTGAAGAAACTGGTGGTGCTTTTAATGGAACAGTTGCCGGTAGAACTTCTACTTATGAATTACCTAATTCAAAATTAAGAACACGCTTATGGATTATGGATATTGCTGCAACTAATAAAACAGATGAAAAGGGAAGAGGTGTTTTTCCCAATAAAGAAATAATTCCGACAGTAGATGATTTGTTATCTGGTGCTGATCCTGAATTAGAATGGATTAAATCAGATATTGATAGTAAAAAATAAGAATTAAAAAAGCCATTATAAATTAATATAATGGCTTTTTCTTAATTATAATTTAGTTGAAATTAAATATCATCAAAACTAATATCGGTGAAGTTATTTTTTGTTGATTCTTCATTTACATCTTCTAGATTCTCAAAAATTTCTTTCTTAAAATCCTTTTGATGTCTTTCTGAAATAACTTCTTCTCCTTTATGTTCTAAAACATAATCCGTCATTTCGTCTAAAATTTCTTTAAATGCTGCAAAATCTTCTTTGTATAAATAGATTTTGTGTTTTTTAAAATGGTATGATCCATCTTCTTCCGTGAACTTTTTACTTTCTGTGATTGTAATATAATAATCGTCAGCTTTTGTTGATCTAACATCAAAAAAATAAGTTCTTCTTCCTGCTCTTAATACTTTAGAAAAGATATCTTCCTTTTCATACATGTCTTTATCGCTCATAATCCTTCGTTCTTTTTTACGTTTAAACTCAACCAAAATTCTAAAAAAAAATAGTAAAAAACAATAGTTTAGTAAATTTCTTTTTCTAAAAGTTGTTTATTATATAACTCCTTATAATATCCTTCAACTTCTATTAATTGATTATGAGAACCTTGCTGAATAATTTTACCTTCATCTAGTATAATAATTTTATCAGCATTTTTAGCTGACGAAACTCTATGACTCACAATTATTGTAGTTTTTTGTTGCGATAATTGCATTAAATTATTCAATATTTGTTCTTCAGTTTCTGTATCAACAGCGCTTAAACAATCGTCTAAAAGCAATACAGGAGCTTCTTTGATAAAGGCTCTTGCAATCGAAACACGCTGTTTTTGTCCACCTGAAAGTGTAATTCCTCGTTCTCCTAAAATTGTATCATAACCTTGAGAAAAATTAATAATATTATCGTGAACAGCAGCTTTTTTTGCGACTTCAACGATTTCCTCATCTGTAGCATTTTCTTTACCAAACTTGATGTTGTTTTTTATAGAATCTGAAAATAAAAAGGCATCTTGAGGCACAACTGCAATACTATCTCTTAAATCATTAATGTTTAGTTTTTTAATAGAAATATCATCAATTAAAATCTCACCAGTTGTTGTGTCATATAATCTACTAATTAAAGTTAGGATAGTCGACTTTCCTGAGCCTGTTTTTCCTAATATTGCTAATGTTTTTCCTTTTTCAACTTCAAAAGAAACGTTTTTAAGTGCTTCTATATTTGTGTCATCATAGGTAAATGAAACATTGTTAAACGAAATTTTTCCGTCAATATGCGACTTTTGAGTAGTAAAATTTTGAATATCAGATTCCGTATTTAAAAACTCATTTAATCTTTTTTGAGAGGCTTCGGCTTCTTGAATCATCGATGAAACCCAACCTAAAGAGGCAACCGGCCAAGTTAACATATTAATGTACAATATAAACTGTGCAATAGTTCCAATGTTTGGAATATTTCCATTGATATACATCATTCCACCAGCATAAATAACTACCAAATTCGATAATCCAATTAGTAATATCATCAGTGGTCCAAAATAAGAATGAGTTTTAGCCAGCGATAAGTTTTTGTTTTTACTTTCTTGAGTCAATTCGCTAAACTCTTTTGCTTTATTGTTTTCTAATGCATAGGCTTTAACAACTCTTATTCCAGAAAAAAATTCTTGAGCGAAAGAAGATAAAGTAGATAGGTTTTGTTGGTATAAACTACTTTTTTTATGAATTTGAGCACTAATTTTAAAAATACTATAAGACAATAAAGGCAGAGGTAGTAAGGAATATAATGTCAGTTTTGGGGAAATATTATACATATAAACAATTACTACTCCAAAACGAATAAAAGTATTAAGAGAATACATAACAGCTGGTCCAACGTACATTCTAACTTTACTTACATCTTCACTAATTCGATTCATTAGATCACCTGTTCTGTTTCTTTTATAGAAACTCTGTGATAATTTTTGATAATGATTATAGACTTCGTTTTTTAAATCAAATTCAATGTGCCTTGACATTACTATTAAGGTTTGTCTCATTAAAAAAGTCAATAAACCAGCAATAATTGTAGTTGCTAAAATTATTAAAATATTATACAATAGCTCTTTTCGGGCAAAAGCAGGGTTTGTTTTAGCAAATTCTTGAATAGTGTTTATTGAATTTCCAATGTATTCTGGAGTATATAAAGAGAAAATTTGAGCTAAAATTGTAAATAACAACCCTAAAAAAAATCTATATTTATATTTGATGAAATACTTATTTAGGTATTTTAATTCTTTCATTTTTGTAAAAAAAGTAATTTTTTAATATTAATTTAATAAAAAAAAGCAAAACAATGTAATTATTGAATTGTTAGTTAATGGTTGGATTATTAATAATTTATTAAAATAATTCAAGGTTTTTGAAATATCTCAAATTTATACTTAATTTTGTTCTTCAAAAATAAGAAAATAATAATTTAACAATACAACTATGACTTCAAACATTATACCTGTAAATGAAATCCATAAAGTTGATCCAGTTTTTGGTCAAATTTCATTCGATGGTCATGAACAAGTGGTGTTTTGCCACGACAAAGATACTGGTTTAAAAGCAATAATTGGTATTCATAACACAATTTTAGGACCAGCATTAGGTGGAACAAGAATGTGGAATTATACAAATGAATGGGAAGCACTAAATGATGTTTTACGTTTATCACGTGGAATGTCTTTTAAATCTTCTATTTCGGGATTGAATCTTGGTGGTGGAAAAGCAGTTATCATTGGTGATGCTAAAACACAGAAAACGCCAGAATTAATGAGAAAGTTTGGTGAATTTGTAAATTCTTTATCTGGAAAGTATATTACGGCAGAAGATGTTGGTATGGAAACTAAAGATATGGATACAGTTAGAGAAGTTACACCTTATGTAACGGGAATTTCTGAATCGAAAGGTGGTTCTGGAAACCCTTCTCCTATAACTGCTTATGGAGTTTATATGGGGATGAAAGCTGCATCAAAATATCAATTTGGTACAGATAACCTTGAAGGTAAAAAAATATTAGTTCAAGGAATTGGACATGTTGGTGAAGTTTTAGTTGAACATTTAACTAAAGATGGTGCAATAGTTACTATTTCTGATATTAACGAAGATAGATTACATCAAGTTGGAGCTAAATATGGTGCGAAAATTTTTAGTGGAGATAATTTATATGGTTCTGAAGTAGATATCTACGCTCCATGTGCGTTAGGTGCAACTATTAATGATGATACCATAAAAATGTTAAAAGCTAAAGTTATTGCTGGTGCTGCAAATAATCAATTGGCAAATGAAGTAATTCACGGACAAATATTAAAAGATAAGGGTATTTTATATGCACCTGACTTTTTAATTAATGCAGGTGGTGTAATTAATGTTTATTCTGAATTAGCTAAATTATCTAAAGCAGAAGTAATGGAAAAAACAGAAAATATTTACAATACTTCATTAGAAATTTTTAAGCATGCTGATGCAAATAACATTACAACACATCAAGCAGCGTTATTGATTGCTCAAAAAAGAATTGATGACAGAAAAAAAGAAAAAGCACAATAATAAACTATAAAAAGTGTATTTTTGCAGAGCGAAAGGTAATTCTTTCGCTTTGTTAATTAAAAAAGTTCTTATACAATGTTGAATAGAAGACATATTCGAGTTAAAGTAATGCAAAGTATTTATGCCGTTCACCAGCATAAATCAGACGATTTAAACAGAGAAGAAAAATTTTTGTTTTATAGTATTGAAGCTATTCAAGAACTATATCTTTTGCTTTTTTCAGCCCTTATTGAGCTAAAAAACAAAGAAGAAAACTATCTTAATTTAGCATCTAAAAAACATTTAGCAACTGCTGAAGAAAAAAAACCAAACAGAAAGTTTGTACAAAATGAAGTGCTAAACTTATTAGAAGATCAATCGAGTTTATCTGTAGCAATCGAAACAAAAAAAATCAATCATTGGAAATTAAATGATGATTTAATTTTGCAACTGTTAGAAGATATTAAAAAATCTGACATTTACATTGCTTACATGGCTTCAGATGTTTCATCTTTTCAAGAAGATGCTAAATTTGTTGTAGATTTATTTGTAAAAGTCCTAGCTCCTAATGATAGACTATATGATTATTTGGAAGATAATAAATTGACTTGGATTGATGATTATGCTTTAGTAAATACTTTTATTAGTAAACAATTAAAGCAATTAAAAAACCCATCTAGTATAATTGATATCCCTAGAGTTTATAAAGACGAAGATGATAAGGATTTTGCTAAACAACTTTTTGTTAAAACACTTTTAAATGAAAGTGAATTAGCTAAAGAATATGTAAATAAAACGCCAAATTGGGATTCTGAAAGAATTGCAGAAATTGACACTATTTTATTAAAAATGGCTATTTGTGAATTGTTAAAATTCCCTTCAATTCCCGCTAAGGTAACAATCAACGAATATCTAGAAATTGCTAAAGAATACTCTACACCAAAAAGTAGTATCTTTATCAACGGAATTTTAGATAATTTGATAAAAGATTATAAAGAAGAAAATAAAATGAATAAATCAGGAAGAGGTTTAATGTAAATTATAAATAATATGAAAATTAAATTATTACCAATTATTGCAGTTGCTACTTTGTTTTTAGTAACTTCTTGCAAAGAAAATGCTTCATCAAAAATTACAGAAGCAGACATGAAAGTCGCTAATGAAGTTTCTGCAACTTCAGGAAAATTACCTGTTTTAGAATTTGATAAAACAGAACATGATTTCGGAAACATTAACGAGGGTGACAAAGTAACAACAGAATTTATTTTAAAAAACACAGGTGATGCTGATTTAGTTATTGTAAGCGCTGTAGGAAGTTGTGGATGTACAGTTCCTGAACCACCAAAAGAACCAATTAAACCAGGAGAATCTGCTCCAATTAAAGTTACTTTTGACTCTAATGGAAAACCTGGTCAACAAGAAAAAACAGTTACTATTACATCAAATACTGCTGTTGGTAAAGAAACTTGTAAAATAAAAGCCAACGTAAAACCAAACCCAAACAAACCTGTTTTAAAACACTAAATACTAATTATGGATTCAAGTTTAATAATACAAATCGTTTTAATGATTGCTGTTTTTTATTTTTTACTAATTATGCCTCAGCAAAAAAGAGCTAAAAAAGAAAAAGCTTTTGAACAAGGTATAAAAGTAGGTGATAAGGTGATAACAAAATCTGGAATTCACGGAAAAATTGCAGAATTAGCTGCAGATTCAATTGTAATTGAAACAATGGCTGGAAAAATAAAAATGGAAAGAAGTGCTATTTCTATGGAAATGAGTTCTAAAATGAATGCACAGAAATAATATAAATTATTTTCTATATTTATCATGTAAACCGATGTTCGAAAGAATCATCGGTTTTATTTTTTCTAAACGATTAGTCTTTGTCTTCTCTTGTTTTGCTTCGTTAATATATTCCATAAATTCTCTTTGTTTATAAGGGGTAAATAGCTTGAAAGCTTTTTTTAAATTTAAGTTAGTTTTAAATTCAGTATCTAGTAGTTCACAAGATATTTCAGCTTTATTTTTTGGCTTTATTTTTAAACCTTTTTCTTCATTTTCTATGGCTTCATTAATATAATTTAGAATTATTTTTTCATCTATTTCTTTAATTGAGTTAAATCGCATTTGGCGTAAACCTTTAGTGTTTTCTTTATTTGCATTGATTAATAACTTATTTTCATCTTTTAAAAAAACACCATTGAAAAACCAAATTCCGAAATATGACTTAAAACTACCAACTCCAATTATATTTTTATTGATGTGTGTATAAACTGGTGTGTCCCATTTTATAGTTTCAACAAGTATTGTTTTATTGATGATGGATTTTAATAATTCTAATTCTTCTGCCCATTGATTGGTCTTGCCCCATGCTTTTTTTTCTGCCATTATGTATTTTTAATAAATATATAAAAAAAGACTGTAATTACATTACCTCACTTCATTTTATGTTTTTTTAATTATTTTCTTGATTTCACCAATAATAATCGTAACTTATCAGACTATAATTATAAAAAAAATAACACAATAAATGAAAATTGGAATTCTATCAAGAAACAGTAAATTATATTCAACAAGAAGATTAGTTGAAGCTGGTGAAAAATTAGGTCATGAAATGCATGTAATAGATCATTTAAAATGTGATTTAGTAATAGAAAAGAAAGCACCTTCAATAGTATATAAAGACACAAAGTTAGAAGGTTTTGATGCTATTATCCCAAGAATTGGAGCATCTGTAACGTTTTATGGAACAGCTGTTGTTCGACAATTTGAAATGATGAAAGTTTTTACTGTAGTAGAATCACAAGCATTAGTACGTTCAAGAGATAAGTTAAGAAGTCTTCAAATTCTATCTCGTGCAGGTTTAGGTTTGCCAAAAACTGTTTTTACTAACGACACAAGAAATGTTCAAGCAATTATTGAAGAAGTTGGTGGTGCTCCTTTGATCATAAAATTGCTTGAAGGAACTCAAGGTTTAGGAGTAGTTTTAGCAGAAAATGCAAAAGCGGCTGAATCTGTTTTGGAAGCTTTTCATGGTTTGAAAGCAAGAGTAATTGTTCAAGAATTCATCAAAGAATCAAAAGGTGCAGATATTCGTGCTTTTGTTGTTGATGGACAAGTAGTTGGTGCTATGAAACGACAAGCAAAAGAAGGAGAATTTCGTTCAAACTTACACCGAGGTGGAAGTGCTGAAATAATCGAATTAACAGATGAAGAAGAAACTATGGCAATTAAAGCAGCCAAAGCAATGGGCCTAGGTGTTGCTGGTGTTGATATGCTTCAATCTGCTCGTGGACCGTTAATTCTTGAAGTAAATTCATCTCCAGGTTTAGAAGGAATTGAACGTGCAACGGGTCAAGATATTGCTGGAAAAATAATGAAATATATTTCTAGAAACGTATAATATCTTAAATAAATAGAAAAAGTGTAAAGAAAATCAATTCTTTACACTTTTTTTATTTTATACTTTTCAAATATAATTGTTCTACTTTTTCTCTAGCCCAAGGAGTTTTTCTTAAGAAAGTCAAACTCGATTTTATAGTTGGATTAGAAGTAAAACATTTAATATTTATTTTTTCTCCTAAAATTTCAAAACCATAATCAGCGACTAATTTTTCTAAAATATCGACTAGTTTTATTCCGTGTAATGTATCTTTGTTCATCTTTTTGATGTTCAGATATTCAGAAAACGGATTTTCAGACGTCTAAATATCTGAAAATCCGAATATCCAAAAATCTATTTCTTAGCTGTTAACTCAACGATTTTTACAATAACTTCAGTTGCTTTTACCATACTTTCAACTGGAACATATTCATATTTTCCATGAAAATTATGTCCACCTGCAAAAATATTAGGACAAGGCAAACCTTTATATGATAATTGAGAACCATCAGTTCCACCACGAATTGGTTTGATTAGTGGTTCAATTCCTAATTCTTTCATAGCTTTTTCAGCAATTTCAACAATATGAAAAACAGGAGTTACCTTTTCTTTCATGTTGTAATATTGATCTTTTATAACCACTTCACAAATGTTTTCTCCAAATTGCTTTAGGTAAGAAGCATTAAATTCATCGGCAATAGCATAAATCATTTTTTTGCGAGCTTCAAATTTTTCTTTGTCATGATCGCGTATAATTAATTCAACAGAAGATTCTTCAAGTGAACCATTTAAATGATGCACATGGAAAAATCCTTCATAATCTGTAGTTCTTTCTGGAACTTCATTTTCTGGTAATTTTGCAATAAACTGACTTGCCAATAACATTGAGTTAATCATCTTTCCTTTAGCATAACCAGGATGAACGCTTTTTCCTTTGAAAGTAACTTTCGCTCCAGCTGCATTGAAATTTTCATATTCCAATTCACCAATCTGACTTCCGTCCATTGTGTATGCCCATTCAGCACCAAACTTAGCCACATCAAATTTATGAGCACCACGTCCAATTTCTTCATCTGGTGTAAATCCAACACGAACTTTTCCATGTTTAATTTCCGGATAATTAATTAAATGTTCCATAGCCGTCATGATTTCTGTAATTCCAGCTTTATCATCAGCACCTAATAGAGTAGTACCATCAGTAGTAATAAGGGTTTGTCCTTTATAAAGTAACAAATCTTCAAAATAACTTGGAGATAAAATTATATTTTGTTCTGCATTTAAAACAATGTCTTTTCCATCATAATTTTCAATGATTTGTGGATTTACATTAGCTCCTGTAAAATCTGGAGTTGTATCAAAATGAGAAACGAAACCAATTGTAGGAACTTCATGTTCAACATTACTAGGTAAAGTTGCCATGATGTATGCATTTTCGTCAATGGTTACGTCTTGCATTCCCATTGCTTTTAACTCGTCTACCAATTTGTTTGCCAAATCCCATTGTTTAGCTGTACTTGGTGTTGTATCTGAATTTGGATCAGATTCTGTATCAATTGTTACGTAACTAATGAATCTATCTATTATTTTTTGCATTTTTTATTTTTTATTTTTATTTTCCGTTGGCTAAAGCCGAACGGCAATTCAGCAGTAAACTGCTCGCTGAAAACTATTTTAAAGAGCCAACCATATCTTCGGGTTTAACCCAAGCATCAAAATCTTCTTCCGTTACATATCCTAAACGAACCGCTTCAATTTTTAAAGTTGTTCCGTTTTTGTGAGCTGTTTGAGCAATTTCAGCAGATTTATAATATCCTATTTTAGTATTTAAAGCAGTAACTAACATTAATGAATTATCAACTAATTCTTTAATTCTTGAATAATTGGGAACAATTCCAGAAGCACAATGCTCGTCAAAAGACATACATGCATCACCAATTAATCTTGCTGATTGTAAGAAATTAGCAGCCATCATTGGTTTAAAAACATTTAATTCATAATGACCTTGAGTTCCACCAATTGTGATTGCCACATCGTTACCCATAACTTGAGCACAAACCATAGTTAAAGCTTCAGATTGTGTTGGGTTAACTTTTCCTGGCATAATTGAAGAACCTGGTTCGTTTTCTGGAATAATGATTTCTCCAATTCCAGAACGAGGACCAGAAGCCATCATTCTAATATCGTTTGCAATTTTATTTAATGAAACAGCTAATTGTTTTAATGCTCCATGAGATTCAACAATTGCATCGTGAGCTGCTAAAGCTTCAAATTTGTTTTCAGCAGTTACGAAAGGCATTCCTGTAAATTTTGCAATATATTCTGCTACTTTTACATCATATCCTTCTGGAGTATTTAATCCAGTTCCAACAGCAGTTCCACCTAAAGCTACCTCTGATAAATGAGATAAAGTATTTTTAACCGCTTTTAATCCGTAATTTAATTGAGCCACATAACCAGAAAGTTCTTGTCCCAATGTAAGTGGAGTAGCATCCATTAAGTGTGTACGTCCAATTTTCACTACATTCATATATTCTTTTGACTTTGCAGCCAAGGTATCTCTTAATTTTTCAACTCCAGGAATTGTAACTTCAACCACAGCTTTGTAAGCTGCAATGTGCATTCCTGTTGGATAAGTATCGTTTGAAGATTGTGATTTGTTTACATCATCATTTGCTTTAACAACTGGTTCTCCTTCACCAATTTTGAATCCGGCTAAAACTTGAGCTCTGTTTGCAACAACTTCATTTACGTTCATGTTACTTTGTGTACCAGAACCTGTTTGCCAAATTACTAATGGAAATTGATCGTCTAATTTTCCAGCTAAGATTTCTTCACATACTTGTGCAATGGCGTCTCTTTTTTCAGTTGAAAGAACACCTAAATCACAATTTGCGTAAGCTGCAGCTTTCTTAAGGTAAGCAAATCCCATAATTACTTCTCTTGGCATTGAAGCTGAAGGTCCAATTTTAAAGTTATTTCTTGAACGTTCTGTTTGAGCTCCCCAATATTTTTCTGCAGGAACTTTAACTTCACCCATGGTGTCTTTTTCTATTCTGTATTCCATTTTATTTTGTTGTTTGATAATTAGATTTTTCGATATTTCGATTAATCGAAGAGTCCATTAATCGAATAATCAAATTCCCTTCAAATTTAATCATTCTAAAACCTTTTAAAAAATAATTTGAAGTATTTATTGTTAAAAATAATAATTACTCTATCTTTGAAGAGAATTCATTAAAATCCGGAAAAACATGTTTGAATTTGATCAGTATTTAGGCTTTTTATTATTCTTAACCATCTTAACGATTGGTTTTTGGGTTATGTTCTTTTTAGTTGCATTTGTTCCTTATTGGATTGGTGGTGCAATTATGGAATTAATCAAAGAGAAGAAAAATAAAAACAAAGAAGACGAAGACGAAAAGTAATTTTTGTTTTGAATCAAAAAAAAAGCTCTTTAGTACTAAAGAGCTTTTTTTATATTTTGTATATTATGGTGTTCCCATCATTTCATCTCCACCACCTTCATTACTTCGTTGATTCTCACGTTCTTTTTTCTTGTTGAATCTATAAGTAAAGGCTAAAGTTATTTGTCTTTGTCTCCATTGAAAAGTTGAATAAGAGGAAACATTATCTAAATCTACTGTATTTCTTCTTTTTCTTGTGTTAAATAAATCACTAACATTCAAAGCAAGTGAACCCTTGTCTTTTAAAATATCTTTACTAAACGATAAGTTTACAGTTGTCATATCTAATCGTTTACCTTGTGCATTCTTTTGTGCAGCATTATAAGTTGCATTTGTTTGCCAATCTATTTTATAAGGTAAAGTTACTCTTGATGTTAATCTAGTAAACCAAGTTGAAGCAACATTATCAAAGTTTTGAACTACTTCATCTCCTTGAAAGTTTGTATATGAATAATCTCCTTGATTTTCTACTCTATAAAAATTGAAATTACCATTTAAACGCCACCATTTGTAGGGAGTATAATTCGCATTCATTTCAAATCCTGTTCTATATTCTTTAGCCAAGTTAATTGGAGTACTAATGATTACTGGAGTATTTACAATTACACCGTCAACATTGGTCGTTACAAAGTCACCTGATTCTTTTCTGATGAATTCGAAAGTATTATCAGTAACATTTAAATATATAGAAGAGTTAAAAGTAATTCTGTCCCATTTTTTTAAAAAACCTAAATCTATCACATTGGTATAAGAAGGATTTAAATCTGGATTACCTTGAAAAATATTAATATTACTAGAAAAACTTGAAAAAGGATTTAAGAACCTTCCTCTTGGTCTATTAATTCTTTTACTATAACTTAAAGTAACATTGGTATCATCATTTATTTCATAATTTAAAGTAGCAGAAGGAAAGAAGTTATTGTATTTTTTGGTGTTGTAATCATTGACAGTAATTGAATTTACTTCAATATTACTATCTTCCCATCGTAGGCCAAAAAAGTATGAGAATTTATTAAATTTAGAACCATATTGAGCATAAAATGCATTTACATGTTCTTTATATTCAAGTAAGTTTGTAAAAACAGAATTTTCGTTAACTTTAAAATCGGTTAAGTTATTTTGAAAATTACCACGATAACCAGCTTCGAATCTTGAATCTTTTCCAATTGGTAATACATAATCAGCTTGTAATAAGTTTCTTAATTGCGATTGATTATTAAGCGTAACATCCGTAAAAAGAGTTGAAGGATCACCTACAATTTGGTCATAAATTATTGAGTTTTCATTATCTTGATTTTTAGAAAAAGCAACATTTGCGGTTAATTTATGATCTTCTTTTTCAAATTGTTTAGTAAAAATAGAAGAATATTCAATACTATATTCCTTGCTCAATTGGTCGTTTAAACGATTTCTAACGTAAGTTGGATTAAAATCAGCATCATAATAATTAAAAAAAACATCATCTGGATTTGAGCCTGATTCTTTAGAGAAAGTTAGGGCATGTGTCCAAGAAGCCGTTTTAGTTAAAAATAAATCAATTCCATAATTTGCATTGAATGTTCTATTTAAACGTTGATTAGTTCTTTTTTCATAAATAAAGCTATTCGTTGTTCCATCATTATTAAAATACTGTGCATCAGTTGAAGAATTTCCTGGTGCATCTCTATAGTTATATCCAAAATTTGAAAACAAATTAAACGATTCACTTCTGAAATTAATATTTGATGACAAGCCATAAGCAGCAGGATCACCAACAGAAGCTATAACAGAACCATTTATTCCTTGTGCTTTTCCTTTTCTTAAAACTATATTTATAATTCCACCACCACCTTCAGCATCATAACGAGCAGAAGGATTTGTAATTACTTCGACTTTTTCAACAGAATCTGCTGGTAAAAGTTTTAATGCATCAGCAATATTTATACCTGCTAATCCAGAAGGTCTACCATCAATTAAAATTCTTACATTTTCATTTCCACGTAAGGCTACTGTTCCATCAGGATCAACAGTTACGGAAGGAACATTATTCAAAACATCACTCATTGTGCCCCCTTTAACCATCATGTCTTGTCCAACATTATAAACACGTTTGTCTAGTTTGAATTCAACAGTAGATACATCTGCAATTAATACAACTTCTTGTAGCTGTGAAACATCTGGTTCTAAATAAACTATACCAAAATCAGTATCTGAGTCAATAACCTTATTTTTAACTACAACAGTTTTTAATGAAATAAATTCATAACTAATAGTATAAGTTCCTTTAATAATATTTAAACTGAAACTTCCTTTTTCATCGGTTACACCACCCGTTACTATTTCTGTGTTTTCTGTGTTTCTAAGAACAACTGTTGCATATTCTAATGGTGTATTTGTACTTTTTTCGTAAATTTTTCCACTTACGGTTACTTTAGCCATTTGTGCTATTCCTGAATACGAAATCAAAAGTAAAGTAAAGGCTGATAATAATTTTTTTAGTCTCATTAAATTTGCTGTTTTATTTTTTGTAGATAAGACTGCAAAAATACCCTTTGGTTTAAGCTACGAATCACAAAAGTTTGTTAAAAAATTTATAGAATTTCCTTAATTTTTTCTTTTGGTCTAGCAACAACTGCTTTATTTCCGTTTACAATGATTGGTCTTTCGATTAGTTTAGGGTTTTCTACCATGGCCATTATAATGTCATTATCAGAAAGTTTCTTTCCTTTATATTTTTCTACCCAAATAGCTTCTTTAGTTCTAACTAGTTCCATGGGTTTGTAATTTAGCTTTTTAAGGATATCAACCAATTCTTCTTTATTAAGAGGAGTTTCTAAATATTTTATAATTTCATAAGGCTGATTTATGTCGTCTAATTCGCAAATTCCTTCACGTGACTTTGTACATCTAGGATTATGGTAAATTTTTATCATGTTTTATTAGTTTTGGGTTATAATTTTCGGTAAAAAATACTATTTTAGACAAAAATAAAAAAATAATATGTTTATTGCACAAGGATTAAAAAAAGGTAACGATTTTTGGAAGTATTTAGTTGGTTCTGTTTTTGTAATTCTAGCTTCATTTATTGGTCAAATTCCTATAACGATTGCTGCTCTAATGAAAACACTTTTAGCAGGAAAACCATTACCTACTAATGAAGAAGATTTGTACGCTTTATTTGATTCAAATGCTCTACTTTTTCTAATGTTAATATCGTTTGTGTTTGCAATATTTGGATTATATTTTGTTGTGAGAAAATTTCATAATCAAGATTTTAAAGAAATTATTACTTCAAGAAAAAAGATAGATTGGAAACGATTTTTTGTGGCATTTTCTATTTGGGCAATTATTTCAATCTCACTAATTCTACTATCTTATTTTTCTGGTGATTCTGAAATTGTTTTGCAATTTAATTTAATTCCTTTTTTAATTTTATCAGCTATAGCGCTACTTTTAATTCCCATTCAAACTAGTACAGAAGAATTGGTTTTTAGAGGTTATTTAATGCAAGGTTTTTATAATTTATCAAAAAACAAATGGTTTCCATTAGTAATGACATCTGTAATTTTTGGTGGTATGCATTGGTTTAACCCAGAAGTTGCAGAAATGGGGCCAATTATCATGGTTTACTATATTGGAACAGGACTTTTCTTTGGTATAATTACCCTTATGGATGAAGGAACAGAATTAGCCTTAGGTTTTCATGCATCTAATAATTTAATTTCTGCACTTTTAATTACGGCAGATTATAGTGTTTTGAGAACAAATGCAATCTTCAAAGATTTGTCAAAACCAGAAGTAAATTACGAAATTTTTATGCCTATTCTTTTTTATATTATTTTACTAATAATTTTTACTAAAATTTATAAATGGACTAATTGGAAAGAAAAACTAACAGGAAATCACATAGAAAAATTTAATGAACCAACAATTTAATTTAAAATAAAGATGACAAAATATATTCCTAATTATAAAAATGTTCATAATAAATTTAAACTAAACGGCTTTCACCTTAAGGCAGAAGATTTATGCCGTGTAGCTTATAGTTTTATTAAAGAAGGTGAAGATTTTGAAAAACCTGTTGGTGATTTTATTTTAGATTGGTTTGATACTAAAGATTTTATTGAAATGAAAACTTCGGGTTCAACCGGAAAACCCAAAAAGATTAGAATAGAAAAACAAGCTATGGTTAATTCAGCTTTAGCTACAGGAGATTTCTTTGGTTTAGCAGCTGGTGATACTATTTTGAATTGTTTGCCAGTTCAATATGTTGCTGGAAAAATGATGTTCATTCGTGCCTTTATTTTAGGTTTAGAAATGGATTTTGTGGCACCAAGTTCACATCCTTTAGAAACCATTGATAAACAATACGATTTTACAGCTATGGTTCCGCTTCAGGCTATGAATTCAATTGATTTATTGCATAATTTTAAAACTATTATTATTGGTGGATCTGCAGTTTCTAAAGATTTAGAAAAAATATTGAAACCTATAAAATCAAACATATATGAAACTTATGGAATGACAGAAACCATTACACATATTGCTGCAAGAAAATTGGGAGAAAAAGCATTTACAACTTTACCTAATGTTGTTTTATCACAAGATGAAAACAATTGTTTGTTAATTCATGCTTCAGCTATTTCAGATGAAATTATTCATACAAATGATATTGTAGAGTTGCTTTCTGAAAATAAATTTGTGTTTTTAGGTAGGTTTGATAACGTAATTAATAGTGGTGGAATTAAATTAATTCCTGAACAAATTGAAGCAAAGATGCTACCTTTTATCAAAAACCGTTTTTTTGTAACAGGTAAAGCAGATAAAGAACTGGGAGAACATTTAGTGCTTGTTGTTGAAGGAAAAGAACAACCAATCGATTTGAGTAAAATTACAACTTTAGATAAATATGAAAAACCAAGAGAAGTTATCTTTATAAATAAATTTAAAGAAACTGCAACAGGGAAAATTATTCGAAAAGAGAGTTTGGTTTAATTAATGTACCTTAATATAATATTTATCCGTTCTAACTTTAATTTCATCTGGAATTGAAACAACTGGAATAGGTGATACCTGAAATTCATTAGTTGCCAACAATCTTTTTCTTTTTCCATTGATTTCTATTTCAACTAGCATTTCAAAGTTGGGCTCATCAGTTTGCCATTTGTATTTGAATCTATTTTTATGCTTTTTCAACACTAAAATAGGAATAGAAGTATGTTTTAAATATTGATTGAAAAAAGGTGTCATATCATGACCTAATTCTTGACTAAAAAAATCAATAACCGTTTTAGTATCAATAATTTGCTTTTTGTAAGTGTTCGAATATTTTAACAACATTGCCCACCATTTTGAATCGTTATTTGTGATATGTCTTAAAGTATTCAACATCAACGCTCCTTTATAGTACATATCACCTGAACCTTCTTTATTGACGCCATAAAAACCAATTACTGGTCTATCATTTTGTACATTTTTAGATTGACCGTTGATGTATTTTTGAGCTTCATCATATCCTTTTGTACATTCAACAAAAACTGATTCTGAATAGGTTGTAAAGGCTTCATGAATCCACATATCAGCAATATCTTTACTAGTTATACTGTTTCCAAACCATTCGTGACCAGTTTCGTGAATCGTTATGAAATCAAATTGTAATCCAATTCCTGTTCCAGATAAATCGCGACCCATGTAGCCTTTTTTATATTGATTTCCATAAGCAACTGCACTTTGATGTTCCATTCCTAAATAAGGAGTTTCTACCAATTTATATCCATCTTCATAAAAAGGATATTGTCCAAATTTCTCTTGAAAACAATTCATCATCGGTTTCACATCAACTTCAAAATGAGCTTTTGCTATTTCTTCATTTTCACGAAGTACATAATAATCTAAATCCAATCCATTCAAATTATCATGAATATGAACATAATCTGCAATATTAACCGTGATAGAGTAGGTGTTTATTGGATTTACAACTTCCCAATCCCAACGTGTATAGCCATTCTTCAAATCTTCTTGACCTTTAAATCTTCCGTTTGAAACATTCATTAATCCGTTTGGAACTGCTACTTTTATTGTGGCACCTTTGTCCGGTTCATCGGTTTGTGAATCTTTTACAGGATACCATAAACTAGCTCCAGTTCCTTGCACAGCAACAGCAATAAAATCTTTGCCACTTTTATCTTTTTTGAACACAAAACCACCATCCCAAGGAGCATTTTTAGCAACTAAAGGTTTTCCTGAATAGTAAAAACGAAGCTTTTGTGACGAATTTTGAGGTAAAGTCGAACTAAAATTAATAAAAATAGCATCATTATCTCTTTTATAAGTCAATTTTTGCTTGTTGAAGACAATTGAGTCTACATTCATATTCTCAAATAAATCCAATTGAATTTTCTTTGTGTCTTGTAAAACATCAAACGTAACTTCATTATAACCAAGAATACTTCTCTCTTCTGGATTGATTTTTATATTTAAATCATAACGTTGCACATCATAACAAGAACGCTCAAAACGCATTCCTCCTTGCAGAGAATCTCTACGAGTAAAATTTTGTGCATTGGTTTTAAAAAAACAAAGTGTTACTATAAGTAAGAGTAGGTTTCTCATATTTTATTTATGAATATAATTCATTAAGAATAATTTCAGCACTTTTTGAATATTGAACTTCTTTTGTTTTAGCGTTTAATAGTTCAGGATTTTCTATTGAGTCAAATAAAAATTTATCATCATAACTAACATAAATTTGATGAGTATATCCTTTATTTAAAATTTTCCATTGTTTTTTCTCTTTTTCAGTAAGTTCAATAATGTTGAGAATTGTTTTTTCTTTTACTATTTTGATTTTATTTTTTTTATCCAAAAATAGTTCTACAATTTTTAAATAAACTAAAACAATAGAAATCACACTAAAACATATCACAATTGTTATATAAACTGCCATTTCACCATGAATTTCGTATAATGTTTGATACTCACCCATTCGTCTTGCAGTCCTACTAAGAAAACCAATAGGAATTAGAAAAGTACCTAATGTGATAAAAATTAAAAAGAAAATAAAAGGCTTAGCTGCTTTTAAAGATTCTTTTAACTCTTTTTTAATAAGGTTTTCATCTTGCGAATTGAATGGTTTTTCTATCATTTTTTTTAAATCAAATATATAAAATATTTATGATTTAGTATTATGATTTTAAAAACAAAGATATGTTCAAAAATAATTTCAACAAAAAAACTCAAAACTCAGCTTCGACAGAAAAAGTCATTTCTTCTTTTGAAATTGGATGAATAAACGTCAATTGTTCTGCATGAAGATGAAGTCTGTTGGCTTTTTTTCCATATAAATCATCACCAAGAATTGGAGTTTTTAATCCTAATTCGTGTGAAGCATGAACTCGCAATTGATGTGTCCTTCCTGTAATGGGATAAAAATAGACTTTGGTTTTGTTGTCAATAACTTCAATTTTTTGCCATTTGGTTTTCGCTGTTTTTCCGTGTTCGTAACAAACTAATTGTCTTGGTCTATCATCTAAATCTACACGTAATGGAAAATCTATAAAGCCTTCATTTTCTTGAAGAACTCCGTCTAAAAGAGCAACATATCTTTTCTTAATAGTTCTTTTTATGAATTGACTTTGCAATTCTTTATAAACTTCTTCATTTTTAGCCAAAATCATGATTCCAGAAGTTGACATATCTAAACGATGAACGATTAATGGCCCAGTTGCTTTTGGATATAAATCTTTGACTCTTTGGTAAACAGAATCTTTAATTTGTTTTCCAGGAACAGATAAGAATTCGGCTGGTTTGTTGATTAAAACTAAATAATCGTCATTATAAACTATAGAAATAACTTTTCCTGCTGCAGGATTATTTTCAAACGGATTTTCTTCCATGTCTAAACCATCCAACATGTGTTGCATTAAAATAGGTTCGCATTTGCTTTTACAAGCCGGATAAAATTGTTTGTGCTTTCTGATTTCTGAATTGGGTGATTTTCCCCACCAAAATTCAGCCATAGCAATGGGTTTTAACTTATTGGCAAAAGCATAATGCAATAACTTGGGAGCAGCACATTCCCCTGCACCAGCTGGTGGATTTTCTTCGAAGATTTCTCCAATACTTTTTAGAATTCCAAATTGATTTAGAAAAGCATATTCAGCAAAAAGTCTTTGTTGTAAAGCAGCAGATTTTTGTTTTCTCTCTAATTTTAAAGTTTCAATTTTTGAATTAATTAAGTCGAATTCTTTCTGGGAATCTTGAATTTTGTAGTTCCAGAATTGTGTCATTTTTTTTAACAGAATTCCTTCTTGTTTACTAGCTTCTTTTAATTCTTCTTCGTTGAATGAATTTGATTTTCGAATTTCATCACGCAACTTTTTCTGAACTTTGATGTTATTCTTTTGGTTTTGAATATCGTTGAAAGCTTCTGTTTTAGTTTTTTCTAAATTTTTAAAAACCTTCTTATAATTTTCAGATTCTTTTAGGCTTTCAATTTCTGAAGTGATTTGGTTTAAATTCTCTTCACCAATTTTATAAAATCCTTTTGCATCCAACATATCATAAACCGTTGGAACAAATTTGTCATGATGATTAGAATCTGCTAATTTTCCAGAAAAAGCCCATAAATAACCTAATTCTCCAACTTCATTCTGACAAACTAAAACACCAAACATTTTTCCGATTATTAAACCTTTTTGAGTTGCATCTAAACCAAAATTATGTTCAAAATCAGTTTGTGTTTCTAAATAATTTTGTAATTCAGTTGAAGCAATTATGCTTAACTCATGAGGTTCATAATAAAATGGAAATGTAAATTTTTCAGGTAAAGAAATACCTGAGATGTTTGTTTTGAAAGGTTGAAATTTATGGCTAATCATTTGACAAATATACTTTCTAAAAAAGAAAAATCCACTGAAAATTCAATGGATTTTATATAATAATTTTAAGTTTGAATTATACTTGTATCACACCTAAATTAAATTTTTTCTCAATAGGTGAGTGGTTAGCCGCTTCAATTCCCATAGAAATCCAAGTTCTTGTTTCTAATGGATCAATGATTCCATCAGTCCATAAACGTGAAGCTGCATAATAAGGAGAAACCTGTTCGTCATAACGCGCTTTGATTTTATCAAATAATTCTTGTTCTACTTTTTCATCCACAACTTTTCCTTGTTTCTTTAAGGAAGAAGCTTCAATTTGCGCTAAAACTTTTGCCGCTTGAGTTCCACCCATTACAGCTAATTCAGCACTTGGCCAAGCAAAAATTAATCTTGGATCATAGGCTTTTCCACACATGGCATAATTTCCTGCACCATAACTATTTCCAATAATAACTGTGAATTTTGGAACAACCGAATTGGCAACAGCATTTACCATTTTGGCACCATCTTTAATGATTCCTCCATGTTCTGATTTACTTCCAACCATGAATCCTGTTACATCTTGCAAGAATACTAACGGAATTTTCTTTTGGTTGCAATTCGCAATAAAACGAGTCGATTTATCAGCAGAATCTGAATAGATTACACCACCAAATTGCATTTCACCTTGTTTAGATTTTACTACTTTTCTTTGATTGGCAACAATTCCAACTGCCCAACCGTCAATACGTGCATAACCAGTAATTATAGTTTGACCATAACCGGCTTTGTATTCATCAAATTCAGAATTATCAACCATACGATTGATGATTTCCATCATATCATATTGTTCGTTACGAGCTTTTGGTAAAATTCCGTAAATTTCTTTAGGATCTAAAGCTGGTTTTTGTGCTTTTACACGATTGTAACCTGCTTTGTCAAAATCACCAATTTTTCCAACGATATTTTTAATTCTATTTAAAGCGTCTTTATCATCTTTAGCTTTAAAATCAGTTACACCACTAATTTCGCAATGTGTTGTTGCTCCACCAAGTGTTTCGTTATCAATAGATTCTCCAATAGCAGCTTTAACTAAATAACTTCCCGCTAAGAAAATACTACCCGTTTTGTCAACAATCATAGCCTCATCACTCATGATAGGCAAATAGGCACCACCAGCAACACAACTTCCCATAACGGCAGAGATTTGAGTAATTCCCATACTGCTCATAATGGCATTATTTCTAAAAATTCTTCCAAAATGTTCTTTATCTGGGAAAATTTCGTCTTGCATTGGTAAATAAACTCCAGCAGAATCCACTAAATAGATGATTGGTAATCTGTTCTCCATTGCAATTTCTTGCGCACGAAGATTCTTTTTTCCTGTAATTGGAAACCAAGCACCAGCTTTAACAGTAGCGTCATTGGCAACGATAATACATTGTTTTCCAGAGATATAACCTATTTTAATAACTACACCACCAGAAGGACAACCACCGTGATCTTCATACATTCCATCTCCAACAAAAGCCCCGATTTCAATACTTTTAGACTTTTCATCTAATAAATAATCGATACGTTCACGAGCTGTCATTTTTCCTTCTCCGTGTAATTTTTCGATACGTTTTTGTCCACCACCCAATTTTACTTGAGCAAATCTTCGTTTCATATCAGAAAGTAATAACTTATTGTGGTCTTCGTTTTTGTTGAAATTTAAATCCATTTAATATATTTTTATTTATTTTCCGTTGACTAAAGCCGAACGGCAATGATAATTTTATTTTCTGTTATCTAATATCTGATAATCTTTTTTTATTCCTCCTCTTTTTGACCCATTAACATTAAATAGGCTTTTAAGAATTTGTCAATATCTCCATTCATTACAGCATCAACATCGCTAGTTTCAGCTCCAGTTCTTACGTCTTTCACCAATTTATAAGGCTGCATTACGTAATTTCTTATTTGTGAACCCCATTCAATTTTCATCTTACCAGCTTCAATATCACTTCGTTGCGCTAATTGTTTTTTTAATTCAATTTCGTACAATTGTGACTTTAGCATTTGCATGGCTCTATTACGATTGTCGTGTTGCGAACGTGTTTCTGAACATTGAATTTGAATGCCTGATGGTTTATGAAATAACTGGACTTTTGTCTCAACTTTATTCACATTTTGACCACCAGCACCGCTTGAACGAGCTGTTGTAATTTCAATGTCAGCTGGATTGATTTCTATTTCAATCGTATCATCCACCAATGGATAAACATATACAGAAGCAAATGATGTATGACGTTTAGCGTTACTATCAAAGGGAGAAATTCTTACTAACCTATGAACTCCATTTTCACCTTTAAGGTATCCAAAAGAAAAATCCCCTTCAATTTCTAATGTCACGGTTTTTATTCCAGCAACATCACCTTCTTGATAATTTAATTCCTTGATTTTGAATTTTTGCTTTTCGGCCCACATCATATACATACGCATAAGCATGGCAGCCCAATCGCAACTCTCTGTTCCACCAGCACCAGCCGTAATTTGAAGTACTGCACTTAAACTATCACCTTCATCGGAAAGCATATTTCTAAATTCAATATCTTCAATATGAGTGATTAACTCATCATAATAAGATTCAACTTCTTCATCGGTCATTTCACCTTCTTTGTGAAAATCCAACATAATTTGAAGTTCTTCATTCATTTCCACAGCTTTTGTGTAATCTTCTACCCATTTTTTCTTTGAGCGTAAGTCTCTTACAACAATTTCTGCCTCTTTGGCGTTATTCCAAAAGTCAGGTGCAAATGTTTTTTCTTCTTCGTTGGCAATCTCAATTAATTTTCTATCGACGTCAAAGATACCTCCTTAACGCACCAAGGCGATTAATAATATCCTTTACATGTTCTGTATTTATCATAATTTATGTAATTTTACACCACAAAAATAGTGATTCCTTTTGATTCTATGGAAATAAATTTAATAAGTGATACCGTAACAAAACCAAGTGTTGGAATGTTACAAAAAATGTTTAATGCAAAAGTTGGTGATGATGTCTATAAATCAGACCCTACTGTAAATCTTTTTGAAGAAACAGTAGCTGATTTATTTGGTATGGAATCTGCGCTTTTTTTTCCTTCGGGAACGATGGCAAACCAAACTGCTATAAAATTACACACCAATCCTGGTGAACAAGTTATATGTGATAAATATTCTCATATCTATCATTATGAAGGTGGAGGAGCATCTTTTAATAGTGGTGTTTCATGTAACTTACTTGATGGAAAAAGAGGCTTGATTACTGCAGATTTAGTTAAAACAGGGATCAATGATCCGGAGTTTTATCATGCACCTTTAACTTCTTTGGTAAGTATTGAAAATACAACCAATAAAGGAGGTGGAGCTTGTTATGAATTGAGAGAACTTCAAAAAATTAAGCAAGTTTGTGAAGAGAATAAGTTAAAATATCATTTAGATGGTGCTCGTTTATGGAATGCTATTGTAGCCAAAAAACAACATCCAAAAGAATTTGGAAAATTATTTGATACTATTTCTGTTTGTTTTTCAAAAGGTTTGGGAGCACCGGTTGGTTCTGTTTTGATTGGGACTAAAGAGGATATGAAACGCGCTTTAAGAATCCGTAAAATATTTGGTGGAAACATGCGTCAGTCTGGTTATTTAGCTGCAGCGGGATTATATGCTTTAGAAAATAACGTAACCCGTTTAGAGGAAGATCATAAAAAAGCTAAAGAATTAGAAGAGTTATTGCTTTCTTTTTCTTGGATTGAAAGTGTTGAACCTGTAGAAACAAATATTATTATTTTCAAATTGAGAGCATCCATTAATGAAAAGATATTTATGGAGAAATTAAAACAAAAAAACATTCATATTAGCTCAATGGGACACGGAAAATTAAGAATTGTGACCCATTTAGACTATAAAGAAGTGATGCATACTTATGTAAAAGAAACATTCAGTAAGTTTCATTTTTAAAAATTTCTCATAATAAAAATACACCAAAACTCATCTAGAATTATGAGTTTTGGTGTCTTTTGTTTTATCCAAACATGTCCATTCCTGGAATATTTGGCATGCCTTCTTTGGCTACAGCTGCTAATTCTATTTCGTTGATGTTAGTTGCTTTTTCAATAGCTTTATTAAAAACGGTAACTAAATAATCTTCCAGCATTTCTTTATCATTCAATAATTCATCACTAATTGAAACATTTTTTATAGTTCTATTAGCTGTTAAAGTAACTTTTAATAAACCATCATTGCTTTGTTCATCTACAAGAACGTGGTCTAATCTTTTTTTAGTTTCTTCAACTTTTTGTTGGGTTTCTTTAAGTTTACCCATCATATTCATCATATCTCCAAACATTGTTAATAATTTAATTGTTAATTAAAAAACAAAATTACTAAATTGCATTAGAAAATCAATCTAAAAAATATGAAAAACAACCTATTTATTATTGCATTATGCCTTATTTTTGCAACTTCTTGTAAAAAAAATAAAGAATCAAAAATGAGTCAAAATATTGCGCCTCCTATGGCAAAAGTAAAGGATACGATTTTAGAAAAACATGGTGACAAAAGAAACGATCCTTATTATTGGTTAAATGACAGAGAAAATCCAGAAGTTATTGACTACTTAACAAAAGAGAACGAATATTACGATAAAATCACAGCACATACCAAAGCTTTTCAAAAGGATTTATTTGAAGAAATGAAATCTCGAATTAAAGAAGATGATGAGTCTGTTCCTTATTTTTATAACGGTTACTATTACATGACTCGTTTTGAAAAAGGGCAAGATTATCCTATTTATACAAGAAAAAAAGGAAGTTTGTCGTCTAAAGAAGAAATTATCTTCAATTGTAATGAAATGGCAAAAGGACATTCTTATTTTAGCTTAAATGGTTTAAGTGTGAGTGAAGACAATAAATGGGTTTCTTTTGGTATAGATTTAGTTTCGAGAAGACAATATACTATCCAAATCAAAAATTTAGAGACTAACGAAATTCTTCCTGAAAAAATCGAAAACACTAGTGGTGGAGCAACTTGGGCAAGTGATAATAAAACAATTTTTTATGTAAAAAATGATGTTAAAACATTACGTTCTGATAAAATTTACCGTCACACTTTAAATACTCCATCTTTAAAAGATGTTATGGTATATGAAGAAAAAGATGATACTTTCAATACGTTTGTATATAAAGAAAAGTCAAAAAAATACTTAGTTATTGGTTCGTCAAGTACTTTGACAAATGAATATCAAATAATTGAATCAGATAATCCAACAGGAGAATTCAGATATTTTCAAAAAAGGGTTCGTGGTTTAGAATACAGTATTTCTCACTTTGGTGATAGTTTTTATATTGTTACCAATAAGGATAAAGCGACTAACTTTAAGTTGATGAAAACGAATGTAAATAGCACTTTACAAGAAAATTGGACAGATGTTATTCCGCACAGAAAAGAAACTTTATTAGAAGGAGTTGATATTTTTAAGGATTACTTGGTTGTTGAAGAAAGAACTGATGGTTTACATAAAATTCAAATTAGACCTTGGAGTGGAGTAGGAGCTTACTATTTGCCTTTTGAAAGTGAAACTTATACTGCTTATACAACAACAAATCCCGATTTTGATACAGATATACTTCGATATGGTTATCAGTCGCTTACAACACCTTCTTCAGTTATAGATTTCAACATGAAAACTAAAGAGAAGAAAGTTTTAAAAGAACAAGAAGTATTAGGAGGAAAATTTGATAAAGAGAATTATATAGAAGAAAGAATCTGGGCTACAGCAGAAGACGGGACAAAAATTCCAATTTCTTTAGTATATAGAAAAGGGATGAAAAAGAATGGTGAAAATCCTGTTTTACAATATGCTTATGGTTCATACGGATATTCAATGGATGCACATTTCTCGACTACTCGTTTAAGCCTTTTAGATAGAGGTTTTATTTATGCAATTGCGCATATTAGAGGAGGAGAAGATTTAGGAAGAGAATGGTATGAAAACGGAAAATTATTAAAGAAAATGAATACGTTTACTGATTTTGTAGATTGTTCAAAATATTTAATAGGTCAAAAATACACCTCACCTAAACATTTATATGCAGAAGGTGGTTCAGCCGGTGGTTTGCTAATGGGCGTTGTAGTAAATATCGCACCCGAATTGTACAATGGAGTTATTGCACAAGTTGCTTTTGTAGATGTAGTAACAACTATGTTAGACGAATCAATTCCATTAACAACTGGTGAGTATGATGAATGGGGAAATCCTAACGATAAAGTGTATTATGACTATATGAAGTCTTATTCACCATATGATAACGTAAAAGCACAAAATTATCCTAATATGTTAGTAACTACGGGTTTACATGACTCACAAGTACAATATTGGGAACCAGCTAAATGGGTTGCCAAGTTACGAACAAAAAAAACTGATAAAAATATTTTATTGCTACATACTAACATGGATGCCGGTCATGGTGGTGCTTCTGGACGTTTTGAACAACTAAAAGAATTGGCAAAAGAGTTTAGTTTTCTATTAGATTTAGAAGGAATTGAGAAATAATAAAAATTTTTTATAAATTTGCAAGGTTTTAAGGTTGCCAAAAAAATCTATAAAAGTTTACCTTGACTAACATATTATTTATGAAAGAACAAATAAACGCTTATAATAACGTTTTAGAACTTATTGGGAATACTCCTCTTATTAAGCTTAATAAAGTTACCGAGAATTTAGAAGGAAATTTCTATGCAAAAGTAGAAGCCTTTAATCCAGGTCACTCAACAAAAGACAGAATTGCATTATACATAATTGAAGAAGCTGAAAGGCAAGGAATATTGACTCCTGGAGACACTATAATTGAAACTACTTCTGGAAATACTGGTTTTAGTATTGCAATGGTTAGTATCATTAAAGGATATAACTGTATTTTAGCAGTTAGTTCAAAGTCTTCAAAGGATAAAATAGACATGTTACGCACAATGGGAGCAAAGGTATATGTATGCCCAGCTCACGTTTCTGCAGATGATGATCGTTCGTATTATAATGTAGCTAAACGTTTGCACGAAGAAACTAAAGGTTCTGTTTATATCAATCAGTATTTTAATCAATTGAATATTGATGCGCATTACAAATCAACTGGTCCAGAAATTTGGGAACAAACTAAAGGACAAATTACACACTTGGTTGCTTGTAGTGGAACTGGAGGAACAATTTCGGGTGTTGCAAAATACCTTAAAGAGCAAAACCCAAACATCAGAATTTTAGGAGTTGATGCTTTTGGTTCTGTATTGAAAAAATACCATGAAACAAAAGAATTCGATAACGACGAAATTTATCCATACAGAATTGAAGGTTTAGGTAAAAACTTAATTCCAACAGCTACAGATTTTGATGTTATTGATAAATTCATGAAAGTTACAGATGAAGAAAGTGCTCACACAGCTAGAGAATTAGCTAAAACTGAAGGGTTATTCGTAGGATATACTTCTGGAGCTGCATTACAAGCTGTAAAACAATTTTCAGAAGAAGGAGAATTTAACGAAAATAGCAATGTTGTAGTTATATTTCCTGATCATGGTTCGCGTTACATGAGTAAAGTATTTAGTGATGATTGGATGAGCGAACAAGGTTTCTTTGATAGTGTAAATATTGAAGAAGCGCAAAAAATAGAGTTTATAAAATAATACCAAATTATAAATACATAAAAACCTCCAAATTTTGGAGGTTTTTTGTTTTCAATAGAATTGTTACTTACATTTATTCGTTAAAAAATTCAGTGTTATTTATATAAACCTTATTTTTGCACAAACAATCAACTATGAATACCATTCAAAATAAAACTCAATTAGAAGAATATTTTCAAAAATTTAGAAAAAATATAATTGGAATTAATCAACAATTTGAAACTCCTTTTGGAAAAAAACCTATTATTTATACTGATTGGACGGCAAGTGGTAGATTATATCGACCAATTGAAGAAAAAATATGCAACGATTTTGGACCTTATGTAGCCAATACGCATACTGAAACTTCTGTTACTGGGAAAACTATGACTATTGCTTATCACAAAGCAAAAAATATCATAAAAAAACATGTTAACGCTAATGAAGATGATGTCCTAATTAATTTTGGAACAGGAATGACAGGTGTAGTTAATAAATTACAACGAATTTTAGGATTAAGGATTCCAGAAAATCTAAAAGAATATACAATAATTCCAGATGCTATTAAACCAGTGGTTTTTATTTCGCACATGGAACATCATTCTAACCAGACTTCATGGTTAGAAACTATTGCAGATGTTGTTATAATTCCAGCAGATAAAGACGGATTATTTTGTCTTAAAGAGTTTAAAAAACTATTAGATCAATATAACGACAGAAGTTTTAAAATAGCTTCTATCACTTCATGTTCAAATGTTACAGGAATTATTACTCCATATTATGATGTAGCTAAATTAATGCATCAAAATAATGGTGTTTGTTTTGTAGATTTTGCCTGTTCTGGACCATATGTTGAAATTAACATGCATCCAGAAGATAAAGAATGTTATTTAGACGCTATTTTCTTTTCTCCACATAAATTTTTAGGAGGTCCTGGAACTTCTGGAGCTATGCTTTTTAATAAAAATTTATATAAAAATAATGTACCAGATTGTCCTGGTGGAGGAACTGTTTCTTGGACAAATCCTTGGGGAGAACATAAATACATAGATAATATTGAAGATAGAGAAGATGGTGGAACTCCAGGTTTTCTTCAGGTTATTAAGACTGCATTAGCTATTCAGTTAAAAGAACAAATGGGTATTCAAAATATTTTGCAAAGAGAACACGAAATTGTAGAGTATGTTTTTGAAAGCTTAGGAAATACCGAAAACATTAACATTTTAGCCAAAGATCAAAAAGAAAGATTGGGTGTGTTTTCATTTTATATTGATGACTTGCATTTTAATTTAGGGGTAAAATTATTAAATGATAAATTTGGAATTCAAACACGTGGTGGTTGTAGTTGTGCAGGTACTTACGGACATTATTTATTGCATGTTGATCAAGAAACTTCAAACAACTTAGTTTGTCAAATAGCATCTGGAGATTTAATTCAAAAACCAGGATGGATTCGTATGTCAATTCACCCAACAACAACAACTGAAGAAATTCAGTTTGTATGTGATAGTATTAAAGAATTAGCACAAAACCATAAAGAATGGGCAAAAGACTACAGTTATAATTCAAAAACAAATGAATTTGATTATAACGGAAAAGTGGCTTGTGATCAAGAAATGGTAGAAGAGTTATTTAAGTTTTAACTATCACGTCTATGTTTCCAACGTTTATGTGTCCATAAGTAAAATTCTGGAGCTTCATAAATTTGTTTTTCAACTCTACTTATGAAATCGTCTGTAATTTCAAAACGTTTGGTTTCTTTTGGATTTTCAGCCATTAATTCGAAAGCTCCTTCATAATAACCTCTTTTTACTTTTTTGGTTCTTAGAAATATGACATTCATATCGTAGCGTTTGGCTAAAAATTCAGCTCCTGTATGTACTGGAGTTTCAATTCCCATAAATTTGCACCAATGCAAAGCTTTTTCAACTTTAGGAGATTGATCACTAGCAAATCCATATAAACTTAAAATACCTTCTTTCTTATTTTTATCTATAATCGAAGCTGTTTCTTTTGTAGTAATTAATGTTGCTTTAAACTTTGAACGAATATCATGAACTAATCTGTCAAAATATTTATTAGCTATTCTTTTATAAATTCCATATCCTTTAAAAGAGATGTAATGATTCATAGAAACTGTCCATTCATAACTCGCATAATGAGCACATAAAAGAGCAATACTTTTGTTTTGTTTTTCTAAGTCTTTATAGACTTCTAAATTAGTAAAAACATACCTTTTCTCAATTTGTTTCTTTGTTATGGAAAGCGTTTTAATCATTTCAAGAAACATATCACACATGTGTTTAAAGAATTTCTTTTCAATGATATCTCTTTCTTCTTTTGATAAATGCGGTAAAGCTAAAGCTAAATTTTCTCTAACGGTTCTTTTTCTGTATTTTATTATTCTATAAACAATAAAATATACAAAGTCTGATAATAAGTATAATAACCTAAAAGGTAATATGGAAATTAACCATAAAATAGGGTAAAATATAATGAAAATTAATAACTGCATTCTTTAAAATTTTTACAAATATACTTATAAATTATAGTATAGCATTACATCAATTTTTTTACATTTACAAAAAAACAAAATTAATGGATATTTTACTTATTGCTATTATTGCTATAAATGTAATTGTAAGTTTTAAAGGGTTTAACGACCAGTTATTTTTCAGAAAATACGAGTTTCATATTGGGAGTATTAGAGCAGGTGAACAAATAAGAATGTTAACATCAGGATTTATTCATGTGGATATTGCTCACTTAGCTTTTAATATGTTAACATTGTTTTTTTTTGCACCCATAATCTTAAATCAATTTAATGATCTTTGGTTTTTATACATCTATTTTGGAAGTTTAGTTGCAGGAAGTTTATTAACTTATTATTTTCACAAAGAGGAATACAATTATAGAGCTGTTGGTGCGTCTGGTGCTGTAACAGGAATTATTTATAGTGCAATTTTATTATATCCTGAGATGGATTTATACTTGTTTTTTATTCCTATTGGAATTCCAGGTTATGTTTTTGGAATTGGCTACTTGTTGTATTCTATTTACGGAATGAAAACGAAACGAGACAATATAGGTCACACTGCCCATTTTGGAGGTGCAATAGGAGGTTATGTTATTACTTTGGCAAAAGAGCCTCATATGTTCCTAGATAATACTAAAATGGTCGTTTTATTAGCAATTCCGATTATTATTTTATTCTATATGCATAAAACTAAAAAATTATAGCTTTTGGCATGCAATTTGAATTTGTATTAAAAAAAAAATATTATGAAAAAAATAATTTTATTACTAGTCATGACAACAAGTACACTGTTTGCTCAAGAAATTAAACAAGTTCCACAAATTTCTGTTTCAGGTGAAGGAAAGATAAAAGTCGTTCCAGATGAAGCAATGGTTACCGTTTCTATAGAGAACACTTCAAAAGAAGCTGCTGAAGCTAAAAAAGCAAATGATATTGTTGCTGATAAAGTTTTGAAGTTAATTAAAAGCAAAGGGATTGATGTAAAAGACTTTCAAACACAACGCATGAACTTATATCAAAACTATGATTACAATACAAAGAAGAAGAGTTATGTGGCTAATCAAACTATTGCGATACACTTAAAAGATTTATCTAAATATGATAATTTAATGATCGAACTAGTTGACACTGGAATAAACGGAATTCAAGGTGTTGAATTTATGTCTTCTAAAATTAAAGAATTAGAAAAACAAGCTCGTAAAAACGCTTTGTTAGATGCAAAATCAAAAGCTGAAGATTATGTTTCAGTTTTAGTAGGACAAAAATTAGGTAAAGTATTGTTGATTAGTGATAATTCTCAAACAAACTATCCACAACCTGTTTATAGAGGAGCTATGAAAGCTATGGCAATGGAAAGTGATGCTTTTTCAAGAGAAACATTAGCAGTAGGAGAAATTGAAATTATCTCAACAGTTTCTGCAACATTTGTTTTAGAATAAATTAAACCTTTTTGGTATAAATAAAAAAACCACTCAATTGAGTGGTTTTTTTTTGTGGGGAGAGCAGGATTCGAACCTGCGAAGTTTTCACAGCAGATTTACAGTCTGCCCTCGTTGGCCGCTTGAGTATCTCCCCGATCCCAGGCTTTAGTGCCTTAACGGGTGCAAATATAGAATAGTTTTTGATTCAAACAAACATTTTTTGCAACAACTTTAAACTTATTTTATAAAGATTTGAAAATGAAATAAATAAAAATTCCCATTGCATATAAATACAATGGGAATTTTATAAATTTTTAGCTTTTTGATTACTATTGAACTCCTAAAAGTTCTTTTACTTTAGCTTTTAATTCTTCTCCTCTTAAATCTTTTGCAACAATTTTACCTGAAGCATCTAATAAGAAAGTAGCTGGAATTGATTTTACGTTGTATTGTTCAGCTATTGGCTCTTTCCAGTGTTTTAAATTTGAAATATGATTCCAAGTTAAACCATCTTTTGCAATAGCATCTTTCCATTTTTGACTTTCTCCTTCTTTATCTAAAGAAACACCTATGATGTTTAGACCTTTTTCATGTAATTCATTATACATAGCTACTACATTAGGATTTTCTTGACGACATGGTCCACACCAAGAAGCCCAAAAATCAATTAAAGTAACTTTACCCATAGATTCTTTTAGAGAAATCATTTTTCCATCAGGAGACGGAGCTGAGAAATCTGGAGCAACACTTCCGATGTTAACAGAAGTCAATGCATCAATCATTTTTTTAATGTTTTTACCACTTTTAGTATCAACTATACTTTTGTCTAATTTTTCATAATATCCTTTAACTTCTTCTGGAGTTAAATAGCTTCTCATTAAAAAATTCTCTAATAATAAAGCAGAGATAAATGCATCAGGATTTTTTGTGATAAATGCTTTAGATTGCACATTCATATCATCTTGAAATTTATTGTACTCTTTCATCAAAACACTAACAGTTGCTGTATCTTGAGTTTGTTGAGCATCTGACATTTTTTGTTGATTAACTTCTTGAAATTTCATCATTTTTTTATAAATAACTTGTGATTCGTTATTGTATAATTGAAATTTATCATTGTTTTTTGTTCCTCCAATTTTTGAGTTTTGAATGGTATCTTTGTTAAATTCAACAGAAATATCACCATTTTCAAGAACTAAAGGTACAGATCCGTTTAAAGTTTCAATTCTAACGAAAGCTAATTCAACACCTTCTTTTAATTTTCCGTCAAATTTAAATTTTTCACTTTCAACTACTGCAGTGTCTAGAGTAACAGGTCCAGTTTCATTTTGAGTTTCTAAGTAAACTTTTTTACCGTTTTCAACTCCTTTTGCTAATCCAGTTATTTCATAACCATCTTTTTTACAAGATATTACTGTTAATGCAGCAAATACTAATAATGCGATTTTTTTCATTTTAATTTAATTATAAATTTTTTGCAAATGTATTTAAAATAATGTTTATAAATTATAATCTTATCATAAAAATAAGACGTTTATTAATTTATTTTTTAAGGGTTGTTGGACAAACAAAATCTGTTAAAGGAATTGAAGCATTTCTAATACCTGAGATTCCTTTTTCTACATTTATCATATTGTGATATCCTCTAGATTTTAATATAGAAGCCATAATTACAGAACGATAACCACCAGCACAATGAATATAAAAAGTTTCTTCTTTTGGAACTTCAGCTAATTGTTCGTTCACAAAATCCAAAGGAATATTAATAGCATTTTCTATATGTTCACCACTATATTCTGAAGGTTTTCTTGAATCTACAACAATAGTTTCTTTATAATGTTTAGCAAACTCTTCTGGTGAAACTGATTCAATTGAATCAACTTCAAAACCAGCATCTTTCCATGCCTTTAAACCTCCTGATAAATAGCCTAAAGTGTTATCAAAACCAACTCGAGATAGTCGCGTAATTGTTTCTTCTTCTTGTCCTTCTGGAGTAATTAATAAGATAGGTTGTTTTACATCTCTAATTAATGCACCAACCCACGGAGCAAAACCACCATGAAGTCCAATAAATATCGAACCAGGAACATGTTCTTTTACAAAATCATTTTCATTACGTACATCAAGTACTACAGCTTCTGTTTGATTTGCAACAGCTTCAAATTCTTTTGGTGTTAAGGGTTTATCAGCTTTAGACATAATACTATCTAAACTTTCATATCCATTAATATTCATCATAACATTTTGAGGAAAATAGGCTGGAGGAGGCGTTAATCCATCCAATAATTCAGCTTTAAACTCTTCTTTAGTCATATCTGCTCTAAGAGCGTAATTGGTTTTCTTTTGGTTTCCTAAAGTATCCGTTGTTTCTTTACTCATGTTTTTACCACATGCACTTCCTGCACCATGATTTGGATACACAATTAAATCATCTGACAAAGGCATGATTTTGTTGCGAAGAGAATCATATAAATAACCAGCTAATTTATCTTGTGTTAAATCTGCGGCTACTTTTTGTGCTAAATCTGGGCGACCCACATCACCAATAAACAAAGTGTCACCAGAAATTAAGCCATGTGCTTTTCCATTTTCATCAGAAACTAAATAACACGTACTTTCCATAGTATGACCAGGAGTATGTATTACTTTTATGGTATAATTTCCAACTTTATATTCCTGATTATCTTCTGCTGTTGTACAATCATAACCGCATTTTGCTGTTGGGCCAAAAATAATTTCAGCACCTGTTTTGTTTGCTAAATCGATATGACCCGAAACAAAATCAGCATGAAAATGCGTTTCAAAAATGTATTTAATTTTTGCATTGTCTTTTATTGCTCTGTCGATATAAGGTTGTACCTCTCTTAAAGGATCAAAAATAGCAGCTTCACCATTATTTTCAATATAATAGGCTGCGTGAGCGATGCATCCAGTATAAATTTGTTCTATTTTCATGTGTATTTTTTTTAATAGTTTATATGGAATCGTAGAATTTTACAAATCTCTTTTTTCAAAAAAAAACGTATTGTTCAAACTGATTTCATTTTATAATAATTTTTGTAAAAATAATAATTTTAAAAAGATGTATTTGTATGATATGTTACACAAAGTAAAATTCTTTTAATAAAATAAAGCAAGCCATTGCTAGTACAAAGTAACCAAATCCTTTTTTAAGTTGTTGTTCATTTATGAATTTGTTTACATATGTTCCTATAAAAATTCCGATTACCGATAAAGTTGTAAATTTTAGCAAAAATAACCAATCTATTGTTAGGTTTTGCACGTCTCCCATAAATCCTATTAATGAATTCATAGCTATAATAAATAGGGAAGTTCCAATAGCTTTTTTCATGGGTAATTTAGCAAACAATACCAAAGAAGGAATAATTAAAAAACCACCACCAGCACCAACTAAACCTATAATGACTCCAATAATAAAATTTTGAATGATTAAACTTAAAAGACTACTTTTCTTTTCTTTTAGTATTGATTTTTTTCTCTTTTTTAACATTGTAAATGCCGCAAAGATCATAATTAGTGCAAAAAACACCATTAAAAAAGTACCTTTCGTAAGTACAAAATCATTTATTTCAAAAATAGCTTCTGGAATTCTAGGCACAATTTGTTTACGTGTTATATAAACAGCAGTAAATGAAGGAATTGCAAACAAAAAACCAGTTTTAAAATCAACTAAACCTTTAAAATAATTTTGTGCAGCTCCAAAAACCGAAGTAGTTCCTACAATAAATAAAGAATAAGCTGTTGCAGTTACTGGATTTAAAAGTAAAATATATACTAAAATTGGAACTGTTAATATAGAACCACCACCACCAGTAATTCCTAAAATTATCCCCATAAGTAATGCACCTATATAGCCGAAGATTTCATTCAAAACTCTAAAATTTCTATATTATTCCTATTCAATTTAATTTTACCTTTTAATTCTAGGGCTTTTAAAAGCCTCGAAATTACTACACGAGAAGTATGCATTTCGTAAGCAATTTCTTGATGTGTATTGTGAATTTCAGTTTTACCTAATACTTTAGCCTTATCTGTTAAATACTTGTATAAACGCTCATCTAAATTCATAAAAGCCAAAGTGTCTATAGCCTCTAACATCTCTTTTAAACGCACATTATAACTATCAAAAACAAAATTTCTCCATGTTTTATATTTTGTTAACCAATCTTCCATTTTTTCTACTGGAATCATGATTAGAGAGCCATCCGTTTCAGCAACAGCTCTAATTTTACTTTTAGAATTTCCTAAACAACAAGTCAAGGTCATAGCACAAGTATCACCACGTTCTAAAAAATACAATAACAATTCATCGCCTTTATCGTCTTCACGAAGAATTTTAATGGCACCATTCAAAAGTAGAGGCATAGATTTAATATAATCACCAATTTCAATAAGATAGTCATTGGCCTTAAATTCTTTATATACTCCTATTTTTGAGATCTCTTCCAGTAATTCTTCCTCAAAAATATAATTATACGAATCAAATAGTTCTTGTTTCATTGAAATAAATCTAATTTCTGTAAAGATACATCATATCTTTATATTTGAAAAGTTACTTTTGTAACAATTAAAATTCTTTACTTGAAAACGAGATTATATACTAAATACAACTTTCATAAGCATACTTTTTGTGTTTTTAAGGAAGTTGATTCGACTACGATTCAAAATTTAAAACCTGACTATTCTAGTAAATCGGGGAGTAGTTATTACTTTACGGATGAAGGCTTATATAGAGTTTCTAATCACTGGGGAAGAGCTGCAAATTGTAGATGGAAATTGGATTCGAGTGAAGTTAAGAGTTCAATCTCAAATAATAGTTTGGTTGAAATAAATCTGAAACAAGTTCAGGTTAAAGTTGGTTATGCTAAATGGACTGACTTTTATCCAAATAACGAACAAGAAAACTTATTTTATATTGAGGTTGATTTTGAAGCCAAAAGTGTAGATTTTCAGCATAAAAATAATCCCAATTATGATGGTAAATTAATTTGTAGAAATGCTTCTGAAACTGCTAAACGAATTAAGATATGTAAGGAAGTTTTACAAGAAGATAAATGGTCTAATTATTTAGTATTCAATTTTATAGAAGAAATAAGAAAAGAAGTGATTCGAGAATTACTTTACACGAACACTTCTTTTATAGGGATTAAACAAAATTATTTAAAGTAAATGAAAAACTGTTATTGTAGTTCCGATAAAACTTTTAAAAACTGTTGCGAGTCTTTTCTTAAGCAACAAATAACTCCAACAACTCCTGAACAAGTAATGCGTTCAAGATATTCGGCTTATGTGCTTCATGATGCGGATTATTTAGTGGCTACAACTCATATTTCGGAGCGAAAGTATTATTCCAAAGCAGACATTTTAGAATGGTCTAAAACCAACACTTGGTTGAAACTAGAAGTTGTTGAAGCTTATGACAATATAGTTGAATTCAAAGCTTATTATCTAGATGAAAAACAACTAGCTCAAGTTCATCATGAAAGATCTACTTTTAAACAAGAAGGTAATGTTTGGTATTATGTGGATGGTGTGTTTTTTGCGTAAAAATTAATATATTTCAATTTTCCGCAGAGTTCAGATTTTCATAATTAACCTGAAACAGCCTAAAATCCTTGAAACAAAATAAACAAAATAAACAAAAAACCTAAATTGAAGTATCAATCTTATAAGAAACCGTCAAGGTCAACGTGTATTGAATACCTACTTCTGTTTGATTGGGATTTATTACCTTATCAAAACCAGCCGTTGAAACACCATCATAATAAAAACTCTTGTTTTTTCGGGCTAACTTTTTCATGTAATTGACATTTCTATTGTTGTAATTAGTTTCAATTTCAGCACTCTCAAATGCTTGATAAACTTTGTATTGGTTTTTCGGAAAATATACTTCAAAAACTTCATTTGCATCTGGTGTTCCTACAATTCTCTTTCTAAACGATTTTAAATACTTTTCTTTTTTAATAGCAGCCATTGCTAAAGCTTCATCGAATAATGCATTATGAATCTGATCTGAATTCTCATTGAAATAGTCCACTTTAATGATATCATGAATTTCATATTCAGAAGCCATCGTTATTATTTTTTCTAAATCACTTACGTTTTTTGTGGTTATGATTACGTTTTTCTTGATTTCAAAACCTTTTTCAAATTGTTTGGCTGTTGTCCCTTCCACACTAAAATCATATACTTTGGTTTGAGAAATAAAATCAATATAACTATCTTCCTTTTTAACGCCCAGCGTTTTAATTTTAGCCATAAATCCATCAATTCTAGTATTTATTTGAGCATTACAAACTTTAACGGTTTCGGCTTCTTGGTTTAGCCCCAAAGTCAGTACAAAACCATCAGCTTTAGAATTCATAAGAATAGAAATACTTACCGAAAGCACATTATTATTGACTGTAAGGGTTTGGCTATTTTGCGATCGATTGCTAATGGAACTTGAATTGCCATACACTTGATTACCGCTAATTTGAGCTTGACTAAAAGCACCAATAAATAAAAAGATTAAAAGAACTTTGATTTTTGTGATTTCTGTTTTCATTTTTTTAGATTTTAAATTATTTAATACAATAGTACTAATAGCCAATAAAAAGCGTTTGGTAAAAGAACTTTCCATTGACTATAAAGTTTTTTCTTTACTTTTACAGTACTTTTACAGTGGTATAGAAAACCTGTATGTTTATTTTTGACTCCAATTAATTAATGAATCCATTAGACCTTTTTCAAAACCTTAAAAACGATGTGCTTTTAGTTTATAAAGAGCATCATCCTTATTTTCAAGGCACATGGAAAACCTTTAGTTCACAAGACATACAAAACTTGATTGAACTTATCGAAATAAAGGTCAAACAAACGGTTAGTGAGAAGTGGATTTATACCCATTTAAAGCCAGAAACCAATGACAAATTACCTAGAAAAGACATGTTGAATATCTTATCGCAATTGGTTGGTTTTTCGAGTTGGGATGAATATGTGTTTAAGCATAAAATTGTTGTTACAGAACTTCATACTGAAGAAATGAAAAGCAACAAGAATAAGATAATATGGTTTACAGGATTACTTGTTTTAACTGCGATAAGTGCTTTTGTTTTTTATAATCTAATTTATGAAAATGACAATGTTCATTCACTAGAAGTAAAAGATTCCTATACCAATGATAAAATCAATATGGGTGATATTAAAGCCACTATTGTGAATGATAGTTCAGAAATTCCGGTAGAAATTATCAATTCAGAATTGCAAATAAAAATAAAAGATAGTATTAAGGTTGTTATAAATAGTCCTTTTTATGAAGAAAAGGAGATTATGGTTACCAATACACATCCGCATCCTAATATTGTATTAGAACCTAACGATTATGCTATGATGTTGAAAGGTTTTATGAAATCTGACATCAAAGACTGGCAAACCCGAAAAGAACAATTGGATAAAATTTTATCAGATGATCTAGAAGTGATTGTGATGCTTAAAAATAATTTAGGAGCTGAATATTTTAATAAGGAAGAATTCTCCGAGAAACTTATAATTCCAAGTGCTTCCCTAAAGAAAATGAAAGTTTTAGAAATTAAAAACCAAGCCAACAAACAAATAAATTTTATACGAATCATACAACAATAAGATGAAAACTAAAGGAGTTACTTTTTTACTATTAACTTTTGCACTGACTTCCTTTAGTCAGAGCAACAATACTAGTGCATCTTCTAAAGTGGCGATAAAATCTAATTTTAGTTTTCAAGCCATTAAAGTGTATCAAGAAAGTGCTGTTTTTAAAGTAAAAGATTATTATGCTTATTTGGAATTGTATGCCAACGAAGAAGCTACAGATTCATTAAAAGTAGAAATTAAAACCGCTATTCATAATTTATTCATACAAAAGCATATAAAAGTAGTTGATTTTGTGTCTTCAGAAAACAATCCCATCCTACTTGATAAATTATTAGATAAAATCGAAAACAAAAACTACAAGTTTAAACTGACCGCTATTGAGAATTCTATAGTAGCTTCGGACTTTTGGACTACTAAATACAACTTAGAAGTTATAGAAACTAACCAACGGTGCAGCATAGAGGTTTTTAGTAAAATAATTTTCAAACCTGTAGACAAGAAATTTGGTTCAACTACGAAAGAGATTTGGACACTTTTCTTGGGAGAAATGGAGTGATTTTTAGGTAGGAATTATTGATTATGAGTTAATTGTTTTTATCTAAATCAGTACACTTTTTGCTGACGATTTATAACCCTTTCAAACAAACCAATTAGTACTGGTGTCATGCCTAAACGTATTAATGAACTCAAAATAAACCACAAAGTGTATTTTTTTGGTTTAACAATAGACTATTGTTAACACAATAACAATATCTCTTCAAGGGAAATCAATATCTAAACTAAATAAGTTATTGTATTTATTATAACATGACGACTAAGATGGTCTAAATAATTAATTTTATAGTAGCTATTATTTTTTTATACTTAAATAGAAATTGTAAGGACAATTTTTTAAATTATTATGACTATTTTTGGCTTTATGAAATTAAGTAAATATGCAGCTTTTATACTAGTCAAATAATTATAAATTGTAAGTTTTAACCCCTTTTCACCTTGTTAAGTTCTTAATTAGTAAGAAGTAAACAAAAATAATGTTTCCCCCAATTGAATACTGAATTAAAAATACTTTACCTAGAAAATGAGTCATCTGTTGATAATTTAGTAGGAGTACTATTAAAAAAAAGAAACATTTATTTTGAAAAAGAGAATGTCTCAACACTAATAGCCTTTGAAAATGCACTTAATGATTTTAAGCCTACCGTAATTTTAGCAGACTTAGAAAATCTTTCACTTGATGTATACGAATTATTAAAGTTGCTTAAAAGAGAAAGATCAACATCACCATTAATATTTGTTGTTGACAACATCTCCGATGAATTTGCTGAAGATATATTGTTTGCTGGTGTTGATGATTACGTTTTTAAAGACTGCTTGCTACGTCTTCCTCAGGCAATTTTTAATGCCATAGCTAAAAAAAATGTTGAGCTTAAACTACACGAAAGTGAAAGATTAAATAATGACCTGCTTTCATCTATACATTTACAATTGGCTGTATTAGATTTGAAGGGAAATTTACTAACAATAAATAAAGCTTGGATTGATTTCACACAAAAAAAAGGAATAAACTCATTTCATTGTGCTGAAGTTGGAGATAATTTTTTTAATTGCTGCAATGACGCTATAAAAAAAGGGGATAATTATGCAGTAAAGGGTTTAGATGGTATTCAATCTGTTATAAATAAGGAAAAGGATTATTTTGAAATGGAATATCCTTCAATTTTTCTTGAAGAACAACAGTGGTTTATTTTTAGCGTCAAAAATTTTGGAATAGATACCAATAAGATTATAATTTCTCTACAAGAAATAACACAAAGAAAGATTGCCGAAAATAAGCAAAGAGATACTTCTGTAGAACTACAAAAAACACTTTTTGAACTTAATAACATACTCGATTCTTCATTAGATGTTATTTGCACAATTAATGTTAAAGGAGAATTTGTGTATGTTAACCCATCATCACTAAAGGTATGGGGATACAAACCAGAGGAGCTAATTGGTAATAATTTTATGAATCTAGTGCATGATGAAGATGCTGATGCAACTACTAAGCTAGCTGAAAAAATTACAAGTGGCTTTCCAAGTGCTATGTTTGAAAATAGGTATGTACACAAAAATGGAAAGATTGTCCCACTATTATGGTCTGCTAATTGGGACGAAAAACGCCAATTAGTTTTTTGCATAGCCAAAGATGTTACGGAACATAAACGTTTAGAACATTCTATTGAAAATAAAAGAGACCAATTTTATGACATGTTGGTAAAAGCACCTTCTGCAATTGGTATGTTAAAAGGGAGTGATCATATCTATGAAATGGCGAACCCTCTTTATTTACAAATGATAGGTAAAAAAAATATCATTGGAAAGTCCGTATCAGAAGTGCTTCCAGAGATTATTGATCAAGGCTACATTTCCATTTTAGACCATGTTTACCAAACTGGTGAATCCTATTCAGGTACGGAGACGTTGGTGAAGTTAAATGCAAACAATAATGATGAAATAATTGATTTCTATTTGAATTTTGCTTTTCAACCCTATAGAAATGGTAATGGAGAGATAGAAGGAATCTTCTTTTTTATTAACGACATTACAGAACAAATAATTTCTAGAAATAAACTTGAAAAAAGTGAAAAACAATACCGTCAGATTGTTGAAACTGCGCAGGAAGGTATTATGCAACTTGATGAGAACAGTAGAATAATATTTGTAAATAAAAAGATATGTGAGATTCTAGGATATACTGAAAGAGAGCTTATTGGTAGGGAGCATTTTAACTTTATGGATGCCTATGAAAAGGAAAATGTTTTAATAGCTTTTGAGAGAAGAAAAAAGGGAATATCTGAAAAATACCCAATTACATTTTTAACAAAAAAAGGGAAAGAAGTTCTTACGAACGTATCCGTTAATCCTATTTTTGATGAACAATCAAATTTTAAAGGGTCATTAGGAATGATCTCGGACATCACAGAAAAGAAAAAAGCAGATGAAGAAATTAAGTTTAAGGCTAATTTATTAAATACTATTGGTCAGGCAGTAATAGCAACCGATTTAAACGGTATTGTAAATTATTGGAACAAAGCCGCTAAAAATATTTATGGCTGGACTAAAGAAGAAGCTTTAGGCAAACCGATAGCTAATCTTGTTGAAACTGAGAATAATGCTATGGAAGTATCCCAGATTATAGCTGCACTAAAAAAAGGACAAACCTGGTCAGGTGAATCGATGATGCAAAAGAAAGATGGAATACCCTTTCCTGCTTTAATTACACATTCCCCAATTTATAATGAGAATAATGAATTATCAGGTGTAATTGGTATTTATTCGGACATTACTGAAATTAAAAAATTAGAGAGACTTTTAGAAAAAACAAATAGACTTGCAGCAATTGGTAGTTGGGAAATTGACGTACTTAAAGGAACTGTATATTGGTCTGATATTACAAAAGAAATACGAGAGGTGGATAAAGATTTTATTCCCAAATTGGATATAGGTATTAGTTATTTTAAGGAAGGTATTGATAAGGAAACGATTAGTAAAAAAGTTCAGGAATGTATAGAAAAGGGTACACCTTGGGATGAAGAACTACAAATTATAACTTTTAAAGGAAACTATAAATGGGTGCGTACAATTGGTGAAGGTGAATTTTTAAATGGTAAATGTATTAGGATACATGGTAGTTTTCAGGACATTTCTGATCGTAAAAAAATAGCTGAAGATTTGCGAATATCTCAGTCAAACTTACAAGCTGTTATTGAAAACACGGATGCAGCGATCTATTCGATCGATACTAAATTTAGATATATCGCTTTCAACAAATCGCTCTATAATTCTGTAAAACAGAATTTTGGTTTAGAAATAAAAATTGGTGATAACACCTATACCTTTCTTGAAAAATTAGATCCGCACGAAGCAAAAAAATGGAAAAAAATATATGCAAAGGCTTTTAAAGGTAAAACGGTTAAATTTGAAAATGAGTTTACCACAGACGGTGTTTATAAGTGTTATAGTTTCACTATAAATCCAATATGGACAAACAAAACCATAATAGGTCTTTCGTGTTTTGCTCAAGATATAACAATTCAAAAAGAGGAACAAAAGCAAAAAGAAAAAATGATTTATGATATTATTCAGCATAATCGCGATTTAGAGCAGTTTTCTTATATAGTATCCCATAACCTTCGTGCACCAACAGCTAATATTATGGGTTTCACAGAAATTCTACAAGAGGAAATTCTTACTCAAGATGAGCAAAAAGAACTGCTCCAAGGTCTATCCGCTTCCGTATTAGGGCTAGACTCCATAATAAAAGATATCAATATCATTTTGCAAAGTCAACGTGAAGTGCATAAGAAAAAAGAGGTTATAGTTTTTTCAAAACTTGTGGAAGATATCGTTGTAAGCATTGGAAATTTAATTGATAAAAAAACGATGCACATTCAGACAGATTTTTCAGAAGTAAATGAAATATATTCGCTGAAAGTTTATATATATAGTATATTTTATAACCTTATAAGTAATAGTGTTAAATATAGTAAACCCAACCAAAAACAATTTATAGAAGTTAAAAGCAAAAATGAAAATGGAAAAACAGTCATCACTTTTAACGACAATGGTTTAGGGTTTGATATAAATTCCAAAGGCGATAAAATTTTTGGTCTTTATAACCGATTTCATTCACACGTAGAAGGTAAAGGAATGGGACTTTTCATGGTAAAAACTCAAGTAGAATCACTAGGAGGTAAAATTTCAGTTGAGAGTGAATTAAATAAAGGAACAAAATTCACAATCGTTTTTTAAATATTAAATAGGCAATTCAATGGCTCAAATAAAAAGAAGATTCATTCTCATAGACGACGATAATATTAGCAATTTACTAACAAAAATGGTTTTAAAAAAGGCATTTTACAGTGCAGAAGTCCTTGTTTTTACTGTAGCTGAAGAGGGATTAGCATTTATTAAATCAGATTCAGAAAGTATTCATAACTTTGATAAAATAATACTTTTACTTGACATAAATATGCCTTCACTAACTGGATGGGAATTCTTAGAAGAATTTAAACTTTTCGATGAAGCCATTAAAAAACAATACCACATTTACATTCACTCTTCTTCAATTAATGCTATTGACATAAACCTAGCAAAAGAAAACAAACTGGTTTTGGATTATTTAGAAAAACCTATAAACAAAGACAAGTTCCTTAAATTACTCAGCTAATCCTATTAATTTTTCATCTTTAGTTTTTATCTAAACAGTAATGTTTTCACAAATCACTACTTATAATTCATAATTAACTAAACCGTTCTCCCCAAAACAAACATACTTTCCTGGTTACTATCAATAATAAGCTGGCTAATTCTATTCTCTACAGCAATCTCCAAAACCTCTTTGGCAGGAAGCGTTACAAAAGGTTTAGTTTCAGTAGCCCAACTCATTAAAGTGGTTTGTGAAGTAAAAACACCCATAACCAATTTACCTTCCGTTTCAAATACCGAAGTGAACGATAATTGCGCTCCTTTTTCTAAAGTAGTCCAACCTTTCTCAGGGTTTTCTCCAGTAACTGGACTAGAAGTTGGAACAAGTAAATACGCATTATCTCCTTGCAATTCTTCTAAAACAGCCATAAAAGTTTCTTGGTTTTGACTAACTTGAAAGTCTTTTATTGTGGCTAATAAATTTGTATTATCTGGTTTGAAAGTAGTATTATCTGTATTTGACATCTCATTTATTTAAGGTGGCAAAGATAGCTAATTAATCCTTTTTTCCATTAAATTACAGGAAAACCCTCATAACAATAGGGTGTTTTTCCTATCTGTTTTATTAGTTTTTTACTGACTTTTGTTAAAGCAACATTTAAACCTAATATAACCTTATGAAAAGCTCTTTGTCTATCCTATTTATATTGGTTTTTCTTGTTGGTAAAGAAAAAAAAAATTCGGATACTGATCTGAAAATAATTTCCAAAAAAACAGTTATTGAAAAAAGAATTTGGTTTAATAAAAATGGTATCATTTTTCCAAATTATACTATTGAATTTGAGATTGATAGTTTTGAAACAACAAAGAAACCTATTAATAAACCTCATCAAAGTCTCTTTTAAACAGTTATTATGATAGAACTATTATATACACCTTCGACCCTTAGTAAGCTTTTTATTTTACTGACTTTTATACATGCCTTACTAAGACTCAAAACAAAAAAAAGAATAAACAAATACTTGTTTTATATATTAGGAATAAGTGTTATTGCCGAATTAAGTAATACTTATTTAAAGTTTAACGATTTGCCTTATGGAACATTCGCAACACTTAGCGTTGTGATTAGTACAATCCTTTGGCTTCTAATTTTACACATGATCTTTATTGCCAAAAAAATGATTATTGCAACAATAGTTGTGTTTAGTTTGTTTGCCTTAATAAATATTTTATTTATGGAAGGCCCACTGCAATTTAATTATTACACATTGATTTTGGGAGCGTTTCTTTATATTTTATTCTTTGTATTTGAAAGTTTTAACCAATTGAAGAGAGATAATTTCTATTTCTTTCAATCCAACAAATACATTCTTATTATATCACCTATACTTTTCTTTTTAGGGTTAAGTTTACTGTTTTTCTTCAAGTCCTATTCCTTGACTTCCAATAACCTTATGGAAAACGTAAAGCTTTTTACATATTTCAATATTGTTGTAAACGTAATCTTCTATTCATCTTTAAATTATTATATACTTAAAGAAAAGAGGTGATTTTAATAGTAGTTATTAATTGTGAATTGTAAATTGTGAGTTGTGAAGAACAAACTAGGTCAACTCAAGTTAAAAGAAACCCACATCTAACTAAAAAAATCTGAGAAATCAACTGAATCAGCTTACCATTTCTTAACCACAAAAAAAAAGAAAAGTATTTCTATAGCAAAAGGTTATTAATATAATTTTAATTCCCTTTCATTCGAGTAAAAATGTTTTTCAATAAAGCTTTACCATCTCTTTTAGCCTTTGGAACTTCTTTTGCAGTCAATTTTCCATCATAACCAGATACAAACTGATAACTGAAAACAAACTTAGGTGTTTCGGCAGAAGTAGTCAATAAACCAAAGCGCAAATCGTTGAAACAAATCGTATGGTTTTCTTCCGTAACCAAATACCAACCTTCGCTAATGTCTTTTAATTTTTGAAAATCTTCAATATGCTCTATCTTTTTTTCTAAAGCTTTGTTTTTAGCATAAAATACAAATGAAATAGGTTGCGTGTCAAAAAAAGAATAATCAGCAATAAAATAACCATCAACTGAAGCGATATTAGCATTCCAAAGAACTGTGTTTAAAGCTGTTGGTTTTACAATTATTTCTTGATAACTTATGTTTTGTTGTTCCAATGCTTTTTCAAACTGATGTACAGCGACTAGTTTCAAAACACAAGTCAACAATAAATAGCCTGAACTAATTAGTAATCCTCTGTATAAATACTTTTTTCTATCAACAAAATTTTTGCTTTTCCAAACATAAATCAAAGATATTAATAAGGGAATCGTATATAAAGGATCAATAACAAAAATGGTTTTTAAGGCAAAACGATACTCCAAAGGCCATAAAATTTGTGTGCCCCAAGAAGTAAACATATCTAGTAAAACGTGTGTAACCAAACACCAAAAAGCCATCCAAGAAGCTCTTTTAAAATCAATCTTACCTTGCTCTATTTTTGCAATTAAAAAGCCTAAGATTGGTGCTAAAAAAACAAAAAAGAGTAGAGAATGACTCAATCCTCTATGAATTGCAACGCCATCCACAACACTCATAAATTTGCCAACAAGGATATCTAAATCGGGAATCGTTCCTAAAATTGCACCATATAAAAACGTCCTGTTTTGGAGTTTTTTTCCGGCTACTATTTCTGCAGTAACAATGCCTAGAACAATTTGGGTTAAAGAATCCATTGAGATTTTTTTTGAAGGGCTAATTTAGTGTTTTTTTTGATTGAAGGGAGAGTTTTAGAATTTAGGGAATAGGTAAAAGGGTAGAAAGAGTTTAGATTCCAGAAATATTAGATAAACTTCAATACAAACTCTTCATCCTGATAAAGGGTCTCACACAAAAAACTCCACAAACTAATAAATTATTAAAATTTCTAAAACCTGTGTTCCAAAAAAACTTTGTGAAACTCTGTGAAACCTTTGAGAACCTTTGTGTAACCATTCCTTAGCAAACCAAAAAATCCGTGACCATCAGTGTTTGACTAAGTCAATCCGTTTCATCCGCGTTCCTTTTTTTAACCGCAAAGTCGCAAAGTTTAACGCAAAGTTCGCCAAGGGTTTCCATATTGACGGTTCTCGATACAATCCCGATTGGCATCGGGACCACTCGAACTGACGGTTGGGAATTTGTATCGTTTTTATAACATTTAATCATTGTACTTTCCGTAACTTCGAGTGATTTCGATATTTTATCGGAATTGTATCGAGAAGTCGTGAATAAAAATCCATACCCATCAGTGTTTGACGCAGTCAATCCGTGTCATCCGGATTCCAACTCACAAAACCAGCACTACTAACATATATCATATAATATTGAATTAAAATTCTTAACTTTATGCAATAAGTCAAGATGTTTAAAACCCATTCAAATTATTTATGGAGCAATCTTCTCAAATAGCTTTAAATATAAAAAAATTCTTTATAGAAATAGGGGAGTTGACTTATTTTTCGAGTCGTTTTTTTCGAGAACTTTTCAGCAAACCGTTTGAATTTAAAGAACTGCTCAGGCAATGCTACAACATGGGTAACAAATCCCTTGGGTTAGTATTAATTACCGGTTTTATTATTGGATTAGTATTAACAATACAAACACGTCCCACCTTAGAACAGTTTGGAGCGGAATCTTGGATGCCTTCTATGGTTAGTATTTCAATCATAAGAGAAATAGGTCCAATAATTACAGCCTTAATATGTGCGGGTAGAATTGGTTCTGGCATTGGAGCCGAGTTAGGCTCCATGAGGGTAACGGAACAAATTGACGCCATGGAAGTTTCAGGAACAAACCCATTTAAATATTTAGTAGTCACACGTGTTTTAGCCACCACATTTATGATACCTATACTGGTCATTTTTGGTGATGCTATGGCTTTGTATGGTTCTTTTTTAGTAGAGAATTTATATGGTGATGTTTCTTTTTTCCTTTATTTTGATAAAGTCTTTCATGCCATAGAATATAGTGATTTACTTCCTGCAACCATAAAAACTTTTTTCTTTGGCTATGCCATTGGAATAGTTGGATGTTACAAAGGATATTATTGCGAAAAAGGAACAGTTGGAGTAGGAATAGCGGCTAATTCGGCTGTAGTTTATACTTCAATGCTTTTATTTATAATTGATTTTATTGCCGTTTTTGTAACGGATATTTTTATCTAAAACCTAAAAAATGATAGTAGAAAATTCAAATAGAAGATCAAAAGATAATTCAGAAATAGAACCTATTTTGGAAATAAACAATCTAAAAAAAAGATTTGGAACCAATCAGGTTTTAAACGGTTTTAATTTGAAATTAAAGGAAGGAGAAAATTTGGTTATCATGGGCAAGTCTGGTTCAGGCAAATCGGTGATGATTAAATGTTTGATAGGTCTAATTGAACCCGATTCTGGAAGTATTAAAGTAATGGGACAAGAAATAACAACTCTTAACCAAACTCAATTTGATAAATTGCGAAATGAGATTGGTTTCTTATTTCAAGGAAGTGCTTTATATGATTCCATGACGGTAAGAGAGAATCTGGAGTTTCCACTCAGACATCATAAAGAACGGTTTGGAAAAAACATAAACACATTAGAACTTGTAGAAGAAGCACTAACAAATGTGGGGTTATTGCATGCTATAGATTTAATGCCCTCTGAACTTTCGGGAGGAATGAAACGAAGAATAGCATTAGCCAGAACTTTAATATTAAAACCAAAAATAATTTTATACGATGAACCCACCAGTGGATTAGATCCTATTACATCCAAAGAAATTATTGAATTGATGAGAAACATACAAAAACAATATAAAACCTCCTCCTTAATCATTACTCATGATGTGGATTGTGCGCGAGTAATTGCCAACCGAATGATTCTATTAATCGATGGCATTAATTATATAGAAGGAAATTATGAGATATTAGAAAAATCCTCAGATGAGAAAGTGAAAGCATTTTTTAAATAAAACAAAAGGAAGTAAATTAAATACATTATGAGAAAAACTTCAGGTGAAAAACTTAAACTAGGTTTATTTGTAATTATAGGATTGTTATTGTTTACAGTAGCCATTTACCTTATTGGAGAACGCCAAAACCTATTTGGCAAAAGTGATCTTATAAGTGTTAAGTTCTCAAATACGAACGGTTTAAATAAAGGAAATAACGTTCGCTATTCTGGTATTAATGTCGGAACTGTTGAAGGAATTAGTATGTTGAATGATTCTGTAATAAAAGTAGATTTATTGATAGAAAAAAAGATGATGTCTTATATTAAAAAAGATGCCATTGCTACTATTGGAACCGATGGTTTAGTAGGAAACATGTTGGTTAACATTATTCCTGGTAAAGGAAAAGAAGCCAGTGTGGAACCTGGAGATTATATTAAATCCTACACCAAAATTGGAGCCGATGAAATGCTAAACACTTTAAATGTAACCAACGAAAATGCCGCTCTATTAACCGTTGATTTATTAAAAATAACCAATGCCATTAACAACGAAAAAGGAACTTTAGGCATGTTGATTAATGACAGTGTGACTTCAAACGAAATTAAACAAACCATTTTTAACTTGCAAAAAACCAGTTATAAAGCCTCAAAAACAATGGATGTCTTACAGTCCAAAATTGAATCTATTAATTTAGAAAATAGTGTGGCTGGTGTTTTGGTGAACGATAAGGAGCAAGCTCAAAAAATGAAAAACATTATTACCAATTTAGAAGTGTCTAGTCAACAAATTAATACTACGTTAGATAGTATCAATAAAACAATATCCCAAATTAAAAACGGAAAAGGAGCTGTTAATTATCTTTCTACGGATAAAGAGTTTGTCAAAAACTTAGATCAAACCATTAAGAACCTAAACGAAGGTACAGATAAATTTAATCAAAGTATGGAGGCCTTGAAGCATAATTTTTTACTTAGAGGTTATTTCAAAAAGTTAGCGAAAGAACAGGAAAAGGTGGAAAAGGAGCGGTTGAAGAAGTAGGTTTTTATTTAGTGATCAGTTTGCAGAATTAAGAAAAAAAGGGATTAGGGAATAGGGATAAGTTAGAAGTAAAAAAAACCTTTGTGAACCTCTGTGCAACAAAATAATCTTGACATCCGCGTTCCTTTTTTAACCGCAAAGACGCAAAGTTCGCGAGGGGTTTTCATATTAACGGTTCTCGATACAATTTTAATTCCACTGCGCTGCATTAAAACCACTCGAACTGACGGTTGGAATTATATTTCGTTTTTATAACACCGAATCATCTAGTACTATTATTTGCCAGCTGAACACTGCAAACTAACTAATAACCCTACCATCTTCCATCATAATAATGCGATCCGTACGTTTAGCAAAATCCTTATCGTGGGTTACAATTAATAAAGACAAATGCTGCTTGTCGCATAATTCTCTAAAGATTGTAAAGACATTATCTGCATTGTTGCTGTCTAGGTTTCCTGTGGGTTCATCGCCCATGATTATGGAGGGATTATTAATAAGCGCTCTAGCTATCGCTACACGCTGCTTTTCTCCACCTGAGACTTGCGAGGCTTTCTTAAGAGCCAAATGTTCAATCTTTAGGAGCTTCAGTTTTTCGTATGCGTCTTGTTCTATTTCGGGTAATGATTTTTCACCTAGTTTTTTAGCAGGAAGCATAATGTTTTCTAACACCGTAAAGTCAGCTAAAAGATAATGAAACTGAAAGACGAAACCAATATGCTTGTTTCTTATATACGATAACTTTTCACTTGATTGCCCACTTATGACTTCATTGTTTAATAATAAATTGCCTTCATATTCGGTATCCATAGTAGAGAGAATATAGAGTAGGGTAGATTTACCACAACCGGATTTTCCCATAATAGAAACAAACTCTCCTTTTTCAATTTTAAAGTTAATGTCTTTTAAAACTTGAAAACGTACTGGCTTTTCAAAATACTTGTTAATGTTTTGTGCTTCTAAAACTGTACTCATGTTATTGTCCTCTTATGATTTTTACCGGGTCTATTTTCTTAGCCTTTTGAGCGGGTAAATAGCCTGCAAAAAACGTTGATATTAATGCGAATACTATTCCAATACCATAAAACCAGGGATTGAAATTAATGGGATAGGTTTTAACTGTAGGCAAAGCTTCTGTTTCAAACGGAATGGTGCTAATGAGACTCGATAATCCAAAGCCTAATAGCAAGCCTAAAATACCTCCTACAAAACCAATAATCATGGCTTGACTCATAAATATCATTTGCACATCTTTTCCTGAGAAGCCTGTTGCTTTTAGGATGGCAATATCATTCATCTTTTCATAAATTAGCATGTTTAAGATGTTGTAAATACCAAAACCAGCAACGATTAATAAGGTTATGGAAACCGCATAAGTAATTAAATTTCTAACGGTAGTTCCTGTTTCAAACTGTGCATTTGCGGTGTTGAAATCTATGGCTTTGAGCTCAAACTGATGTTCTATTTTTTTAGCCATTGGAAAGGCTAATTCTATATCATCTAGCTTTACATTGATATCGGTAATATAGTTTTCTGCTTCCCCTAAGATGCGTTGCACCGTTTTAAGATTCGAAAAACTTTGAATGGCATCCACATCAGAAATACCACTTTGATAAAGTCCTACAATCCTTAACGGAAAAACATCTCCCTTTATGGTACTTATTTGAATTCTGTCTCCCACATGAAGCGACATCTTTTTGGCAACACCGACACCCAACAATATTCCGTTTTCGTTATTGTGTAAAGCTTCAGTCGAACCTTCCACAATATAATCCTTTAGATGAAATAATTTGGCTTCTTCTAAAGCGTTAATCCCTGTTAAGTTTCCTGCAATTTCAATAGAGCCAGCTATGTAAAAGATTTGTGCTTTAATTTGCGGAAGAGCTCCTTTTACATTCGCATCTTCTTCCAAATATTTCATTAAAGGCAAGGCATTGTGTATCTTTTTCTGACTTAGTTTGGGTTTTATAGAACGAACAATATGTGTACTGTTGGCTAGTTTATCATACAAGGCAATAGGTTGTTCTTTAGAAGGTTCTATTTCGTTATAGATATGAATATGAGGAGTTTGATTCATCACTAAATTGTCTAACATAGTGTTTAACCCGGTCATGAAACTAACTAGAGTGATGTAGGCACCAATACCAAACGTTACGCCCAATGCAGCCACAGAAGTTTGTTTAATCTTCGTGACTAAATGCGTTTTTGCAATCGTTAAGATAACGGGCCAGTTGATCATTTTTCTGTTTTATAAAGTAATGTTTTTTCGGTAATTCCAGATAAGATTTCTACGTATTCCATGTTGCGCATTCCGGTTTTAATGGCTACTATGCCTGTGTCTGTTTTTACTTTATCATCATCTAGTAAATACTCTAAAGGAATGGTCAATACGTTTTCTCGTTGGCCAATGACTATATTTGCTTCACCCGAAAGTCCTGGATATAAGACTTTAGGCTGGCTATCAAAGATGGCTTCCACTTTAAAAGTTTGGTTGCGTTCGTCTTTTTTGGGTAATATCTTCGTCACTTTGGCTGTAAAGACTTCTCCTTTGTAGGCATCTAAACTGATGACTACTTGTTGGCCCAAAGCTACCTTTACAATATCTACCTCATCAACCAACATTTCTACAATAAATTGACTGCCACTTCCTAGCGTTGCTATGGGTGTAGCCGTATTAATTAGTTCGCCTACGTTTTTGTTGATGGCATAGACTTTTCCGTTAATGTTGCTTTTTATGGTGTAATCTTTAGTCGCTACTAATGTGGTGGTGTAGTTGTTTTTAGCTTGTTTTACATTGATGTATAATTCGTTTTTTGTACGGTTTAATTTACTTTGAAGGGTTGTCAAGTTGTTTTTAGATAAGTCGTAGTTTAGTTTTTTGGTGTCAAACTCTATTTTAGAGCCTATTTTCTGATCCCACAGATTCTTTTGTCTGAAGTAGTTGATGGAATCATTCTTATATTTCAATTGGGCTGCATTAATTTCGTCCTTAATGCTTTGGAGCACCGTAATGCCACCACTATAATTATCATTGGCTAAGTCTAAGGCTAGCTTTGCGTTTTGAGCATTCAGTTCGGGAGCTGTGTTGGTTACTTTAAATAGGGCTTGGTTTTTAGTCACTACTTGACCTTCTTCTACAAAGGTTTTTTCTAATATGCCCGATATAACCGCATACACCTGATACAAACTATCCGGTTGTATGATAACGGAACTGTAAATAGATTCGGTCATGTTAATGCGTTGCAGTGTAATTGATTCTTCTTGTTTACAAGCAACTGCAAGCAGACTGAGTAGTACTAATATGGGTAGCTTTCGCATGTGTGTTTCTTTTGATAATAGAATAAAGGTAAGGTTTTTAGGGGTATGATTTGATGATAATTGTCATGAGTTAATTGGGGAGTATTCAGTGTTCATTTATCGGTGTTCAGTTTACAGAACTTAGAGATTAGTTAGAAGACAATTGATGTTTTGTTGTAAGCATTAGTAAAAAACTTTGTGGAACTTCGTGCCTACTTTGTGAAGCTCTGTGTTACTAATACCTCAACTGTTTATTTACCGTAGATTCTTAGATTTTAAGTGCAAAGTTCGCAAAGAAACTAATCTATGTAAACCTACCACAAGCAAAGCACTTCAAGCTAAAGAAAATATGCGGTTTAAAAATAATTCATGTCATCCGCGTCCAACTTGGAAGATTAAGAGGAAAACTTAACTAGGAGAAATAAGGCTAGGAGAGTACATGTTTTTCATTTTTCATTTTACTTTTTTATTTGCTTGCCATTCTCATCAAAGTATTGTCCTTTTCCAATACTATCCATTTTATTTTCATATAAAATATAATTATTATATTTTTCAATTGAATTTATAGTTCCATTTTTATAATACTCTTTTTTTCTCTATAATCTTTTCCAAAATCGGCATTATTGTAGTAAATTGTTGAATCCAAATTTTTGTTAGATTCAAAATAGAACCATGTTTCCATGAACATATTTGTATTAATATTATTATTTGAAATTATGCCTAGTACCCCTTTTTCTTTTAAATTACTATTATCATAAAAGCACAAATGCAATTCGGAAGTTCCTAAACTATCTTTGCTTAAAATAAGAATTTTATTTTTTTATTTGAATACAATTCTTTTAAAATTGTGTCATTTTGAAACTCAATTTTATCATTACTTACTAATATCATTACTATATTCATTGTTTTTCATCTTACAAGAAATACAAAAAACTATAAAAATAAAGCGATAGTTGTTATCATCTTAAAAATTATCAAGATATTAAAAATTTAATTTTAAAGTTTTTAGAAGTAGGTAAAACTTGTTAAATATAAAATTAAGTAATTTTTTTTTTTTAAATTACATTATAAAGCCTAATTCTGTTTTTATAATTAATTTTACTAGAGTTTGAAAAAAATAATTCATAATAAAAGGATTCAAATAAAGAGTATTTCTCATCTTTATATTTAAGTTCATTTTTAAACTCATCAAAAAGAATTTGTCTTAAATCAATTTTTTGTGTTGAAGAATAGGGTAAAATTAGAAAAGCAATATCAGCAGTTTTGTAATTATAACTATCTGCAATTCTAAAATTTGTAGTTGTTGTATCTAATAATTTTTCAACAAGACTTGGGACTATTGAATCTTTATTTTTTATTATCTTTTGAAAAACAGAATTTCCTTTTGGTAAATAATTTTCTTCAGGTAATCTTGCATAAGTTAAACTATCTAAAACAGGAAATTTATTATTGTTCATTAAATAATTTCCTTAACCTATATTACATGAAAGAACAACAGAAATGATAAATAAAAAGAATAAATGATATTTAGTTGATTTCATATCTGTTTTTAAAAAGGAGACTTTATTTGTTATTTTGCCGTCAATTGTAAAATAAATTTTTCTAACTTTTTACAAATATTTGAATAAAAAAGACAAAGGTTTGTACTTTCATTTTCTGACAAGATTTCACAATCTTCCTTAATAATTACTATTTTTTTTGTGATGGTCGATACTTTTATATTTTGAACGATCTTTCCTTGTTTATAATAGTTTACTTCTAAATCATAATGACTTAACAATGCAACACTTTTCTTATTGTAAGAACTCTGTTTTTTTAGTAATTTATTTAAATTTATATTGTTCTCTTCGGTTATTTTTTTTCTTGATAGTATAATAACTGTATCTCTTACTTCTTCTAAATCTTCATAATATGGAAGTGTAATAATTCCTGTAATAGTATCTTCAACAGGATGTTTAATTTTTGAAGCCAAAGGAACAACAAATTCTTTGCTCTGATATGAAATTTTAAACACAACAATGCTATCTAGTTTTTCTTGTGTTATAAAACTAGTGTCATTAAATTGCTGACCAGAAATGGTTTGGTTTAGTATTAAAAGAAAAAATACAATTAATAATGATTTTATTTTATTCATTGTAAATTAATTTAAGGGGTTAATAATTTAGTTACACTAGCTTTATCATAAATTCCATAATTTAGTTCCCCTAATGTTATCCCCAAATAAGTTTCAAAAAAACCTACATTCATTTTTGTGTCATCTGATATTCTAAAAACTTCAGGTGACCCAAAAGACGAATAAGTTGCGGGTAATGAATATTGAACTGTTACATCAACACTATAAGCTAACCATGCTGCATAATTTGAGCAATAATTGGTTGAAAATATTTTTTTTACTTGTAAAAGAGTTAATTTGATTTTACCATTTGACATAAAAGTAAACTGGTTAGAATCAATATATTTAGATAAAATTTCATGATTTGGAACAGCTATATCATTTATGATAAACTCATCAGTATCTTTTGTTGTGCCATCTTTTTTATATAACGGATTCTGCATTACTTTTTTAATTAAATAATTAAAAGGAGGATGACTCTGACATCCCCAAATTTTAAATACTCCATCATTTAAAAAAGCATTTTTAAAATTTGAATAATCAATAACTTTGTTTTTTATATCGTTTATTCTCATATCGAGATCAATTGCATCTTTTTGTGATGAGTTCGCTAATATTGGTCCTCCAGGATAGGCATGAGAAAAAATATTTACTTCTTGTAAAGTATTAGGATTACTTATTCCTATTTCTTCTATAGTTTTATATATATCTTTCTTTGTAATATATTTTAACTTCCCTATTGAATCAAATGCATGTCCTTTAGTTACAGGATAATTACTTTTTGAAATACTATCAAATTTTTCTATAGAAATTGATTTTCCATTTGAAATTGTTTCAACAGTACCTTTTAAGTCAATAATAATAAATGTTAAATCATTTTTACTTTTATTATTAGCAATAATTTTAGATTTATAATCATTACAATATTTAATAAATGAGTTCCCAGTGTGGTATTCTATACCAGCAACTAAAATATATTGTTTTAAAGTTGTGACTTGTAGATTTGCCCCTTTAAACCCATTTCTTCCACTTATTTCAAATGTTGCCATAAAATTATATTGTATGAGGCTTTTTTAATTCTGCACTTCCATCTGCTTTTACTATTCCAGCTACTGTAATTAAAGTTTTTCCATCTTTTACTTCTCCTCCGTCTTTTTCAGTTATGTCAAGAAAAACAAAATCTCCTTCTTTATAGTTTTTTGTTTTGACTAAAATATTGACATTATCACCTGTATTTGAATTTTTTATTTCTTCTTTAGTATCATTATCTATCCAAATTGCACTTATTATTTCTTTTGGACTTTTTACAATTTCCTCTACATTACTAGGAACATTAATTTGACCCGAATCAGTAATTTTAATTTCTGTGCCACCATAATTACACATAATTGTGCTTTGTTGTAATAATGGTTTTTGGTCTTGTATTAAAACGGTTCCTGTGTCTTTCCATTCACCTAATTGCATTACTGCAGCACATGGACTAGCACTGTTTGGACTTTTTGTACAAGTACCCATAAAAATTAGACTTTTTTTGTCTTTTTCTTTTACAGTTGCTGTTTTTTTTCCTTGTGTAGTTGGTGTATCAAAATTAACTTTTAATAAACCTATTGGGTTTGTACAAAGTTTGCATTCTAACTTTGCTCCATCAATTACTAGCAATAATTTTTTATCTGCTTTTTCTTCTTCTTGACGTTTTTCTCGCTTAGCGTTGTTGTCTGGTTTTGCCATGCTATTGTCGTTATAGTTTATCCTAATAAAAGGATGTTGTATTGTATTTTTTTATCTTCTTTTTGAGTTATCAAATAGGCTTCTTCTAATTGGAAATCAACATAAGATAATTCTCCGTTGTAAACATTAAATCCGTTTTTTAAAGGTTTTCTTTCTGTGTGTATTTCTCCAAATATGTGATAATAAATTTTATCTTTCTTTTCTGGATATATTTTTTCTTCTACTATACTATCGTAATCTAAAACTTTTTGCGCTCTAATAACTGGCATTTGCCATAAATTGTATTTCCCAAAAAAACCAGTAAAATATAATCCATACATTTTATAATCAGAAAGATACAAAATTAATTCTTCTTCATTTTTTAGTAAATTACTTATTGTTTCAAAAGCTGAAGCAATCTCTTGACCTTTGTTGTGTTCTAAAAGTTCGTTTTTAGTTTTTTCCCATCTTTGACTCATTTCTTTTAGGTTGTACACATAAAGTATTTGTCCTTTGTAATTAACTCCTACTTCAATTTCGTCAAAAGCATAACTCATTTGTTTTATTAAAAACTCGTTAGGCTCTGAAGTTTTACTTTCAATAGTTAGTTTAGAGAGAAATAATTGGAAATTTGATATAATCTCTGTTCTTTCATATAATGTAATTGCAACCTCTCTAATGTAACTTTTCTTTTTTATTCTTTTTGGATTGGAAAAATCTTCTACTATAGTTTCAAACCTATATTTATATGTTTTATCGAGTAAAGGTTCTAACGTGAAAAATTTTAGTCCGTTTACTAAGTTTATGTTTATCAATGTTCTCTTCTTTTTCTATTGGTATTTGGATCCATACCTAAACCAGCTCTAGTTGCAGACCAATGTAAATATTCATTTCTTAATTTTCTTAATAAACTCTGCTGCGAATATCCAATAACTACAACTTCTTTAAGCATTTGACCTTTTCCTACACTTTCATCTTGTTTATTATTTAGTAATAAGTCATTGTTTTGAATATTTTCAATAGGGATATTTGGTCTATAATTAGAAGGATCTAAATTATCATAAACTATTGGAGAATAAGAATCATTAACTAATAAGCCTTTTTCAATTTTTTCGTTTAATTCTTTTGCTTGTTTTTTTGCTTCTAATTCTTCATCGCTTTTAAATTCCCATGATGGTCCATCTTCAAAAACATAATCTCTTAAATATGATTTTGATTGTTTTAAAACTTGCTCTTCATCAGGTAATGGATATTTTGTTTCTGTACTTTGTTTTATATATTTCTTCATATAATCAGATCCAAACTCTTCCATGTAGTGCAGTGGAATATAACTATATTCTTTTTTTAAATTTCTTTTTCCTGTAATATATCTATATGCTAACCCACCTGTTAAAATTTTGGCAAATTGTCCATTTAATTCTATTTGATCATCTTTAAACCAATGCTGCTTTACTAATTCTTCTTTATATTTTCTTAATTTATGAAATGGTAAATGATTAGATGTTTCTATTTCAGAAACCGTTTCTTCTCCAGATTCATAGGAACCACCAATATCACAATGAACTCCTGGAAGTTTTCTCTCAACTACAAAACCATACTTTGGAGCCTTAGTTAGTGAAAAACTTTCTCTATGTTCATTTTCTGCGGTAAAATGAACCAATTTTGTAAAGCCTCCCAAATTGTTTAGTTGCAATTGTTCTACATCATTGTTAAAATAACTTGTAACTAAATGTCTGACACCTTTTATAAGTAGCGTAGGCATTTTTGCGTCTCCAAATTCTTCATATGAAGAAACTGTATCATAGATACCTATGAAACGGATACAAATTTCAAGTTCTTTAAGTTCTTCTTTACTTAAAACATCTTTTTCAAGTAAAGAATAGCCTAAATGTCCATAACGAGGAGTTTTGCCGTCTATTAATAAACTTTCATCTATTTCTTTACCATCACTATCTCCTTTAACTGTTTTAAATTTTTTTTGTGGCATTCCACTTTGGCTGTAAGGATTTACAGGATAATATCCATCTTGTACTCTTATATTTTGAGGAGTTATTGGCTTTTTTGAATTAATTTCATATACAAAATTTCTTGCAGCAGCAGCCCCACGACTAAAACCTGAAACATCTATGGTTATTTTTGTTAGTTTGGTATCTCCTTTTGTATTTTTAATAGATTTAATTCTTTTTGCTAATTTTTCACACGCTTTACGTACTTTTCCTCTTACTCCTGTTACACCCGAACCGTACATAAATCCAGCATCTACATCACTTTTCTCATCCTCTGTTCCAATACCTTCTACATATAATCCATAAGTATCTGAATCACAACAATTATACATTCGTGCAACATTGCTATAATCATTAGCATAACTGTTATCATCAATATCTGTTTTTTTTAGCCAAAGATTTGATGCTTTGCGCTCCATACCTTCTTCATTGTATGTTTTTTTTTCGTTAGCTGTAGCTTTTTCTGCTCCTTCGAGGCCATATACTTTTTTTCGAATTTCAGTGTTTCTTCTATTATTAAGTGTACCATCTAAAAATACACCAAATTCAAGTTGTAAAAACTTGTCTTCTGAATTATCTTCTCCTGTATTATATACATAAGTTGTACCCATAATTTACCACTTATTATCAGATTCAAAAACTTTTTGTTGGCTTTTTGTTATTGCTATTTCTTTGCCATTACCTTTTAACTTAACGGTAATAAAAGTATTGGTCATATTTACTTTAAATTCTAGTTCGGCTTCTGTATCTTTATTGTCTTTATATAGAATTGTAAATGCTTCAAAAATTTCGTTTTCATCAAATTCTACTTTCCCAGAATATAATTGCCCTTCCTTATCATACCAACTAAAACCTACCGATTTAGGAATGGCTTGTTTGGTATATTCTATTTTTAAATTATAATTATCTTTATAATCTGTTCTAATAGGAAAATTAAAATCTCTAATTGAATATCTTTCTCCGTTTAACAAATCCAGAGTTACTCGTTCATTCATTTTACCATCATTTTGTATAACGAAAGTAGGTTTCCACACATATTTAACTCTATAACTATCCCATAATCCGTAAGGAATGGGCTTATTTTTATTGGTTTGTTGTACTTCTAATGGAACAATTTTTTCGTTTTCCATTACTCCTTTTCTATAAACAGCATCAAAATATAATCGTTCATGACTGTCTAACCCTGGTGGTTCTTTTATTTCAATTTTTTCTCCTTGATATCGACCTACTTCTGTAGTTTTTGCTGCTCCTGCCATCCAAACAACTACAACGCCACCAGGAGCAAAACCTGCAATAATATAATAATAATCTTCATGTTTTAACTTTCCGCTAGCTCCTCTCATTTCAAAACCTTCTTGAAATAATTGTTCTATTTTTTTATGGTCTATTTCACACTTTATTGTGTAGAAACAATCTTCCGCAAAAGCTAACCAAGTTACCTGTAACCCTTGAGGTATTTGTTTGCTTTCGCTCATACTACCTCCTGTTTCTCCCCAACCAGCAGTTCCTACTCCTAAATGTAAGCTTTGATAAGGCTCAGCAAAACCACCACTATATACTTCAACAGGATACCCATCTGGGCATGTAAATGTAGGGTTCCAAGCAAATTTTTCTGTTTGTGTTGTTTCCATATTTTGTTGTTGTGTTTGCTTGTTTTGGCAAGCACTTAATTGTGTTATTAGTAAAATAAATAGTAGGTTTTTCATTTTTTACTTTTTAAGATATGAATAGCATTTTCATAATTTTATGTAGTTTAATAACTCTACATTTAGGCGAAATCAGTATTCCAGCTTTTTTTGAACTTTAAAAATTTTAAGCTTAGTTTTGTATTTTTATAAATTATTATTTTTGAAATTAAAATTTCAGAAAGCCATTACCCTTTATTGACTTTCGCATCAATAGCGCCCAATATTTTGGCAACACCAGCACTTTTAAATAAAATATCTCCTTGCTCTGCTTTGTGCGTTGTTGTTGCAGTAGTTTCTGTTAAATCTCCAGCAATTTTTACTGTTTTGTTTTCGTCTATAGTTTGATTGTATGTTTTTGCAGATAATCTATGTAAGTCTGTAACTGACAAAGAATTGTTTGCTCCAACAGAAGTATCCCTATTATTTTGTACACTTGTTGTCATATTGTTTCCAACACTTATATCTAAATTTTCTCCAACACTTATACTCATGTTTTTTGGTGCATTCACACTAATATTTCCTTTGCCGTCCATCATCCATGTGTTGCCGCTTGGGTCTTCTATGAAAACACTTCCTTCAGCATCGTTCATGATGATTTTTGTTCCGCTTCTGCTTTGGATGACTTTGTTGTCATTGCCAGAAGTTGCATAACTTGAACTTTCACTTCCATTGTACATGGTTCCTAAAACGAATGGTTTCTCTGCATTTCCAGCTTCGAAGGCTACTAATACTTCTTCTCCAATTTCTGGGATGAAATACATTCCTTTT
>TARA_R110000850_G_scaffold129173_22_pt1 | contig 71508 bp, 34 predicted proteins | sample TARA_R110000850 | Tara Oceans TARA_R110000850 (sample SAMEA4397586) | marine metagenome | biome: Polar Biome; feature: [SRF] surface water layer (ENVO:00010504); material: water (ENVO:00002006), including particulate matter (ENVO:01000060) such as... | depth 5 m
GCGCCTGGTGACAGGTTATGGTCACGTTAATTACGATGCGATTCCCAGTGTTGCCTATACCAATCCGGAAATCGCCGCCGTCGGAAAAACAGAAGAACAGCTGAAAGAGGAAGGCATCGAATACCGCAAAGGAGTCTTTCCCTTTATCGCCAACGGACGCGCCCGTGCGATGGGGCAGACAGAAGGCAAAGTCAAGATGCTGGCGGACAAGCAGACAGATCGTGTCCTGGGCGTTCACATCCTCGGACCGCGCGCCGGGGACCTGATCGCCGAATGTGCCGTCGCCATGGAATTTGGTGCCAGCAGCGAAGATATCGCCCGCTGCTGCCATGCCCATCCGACGCTGGCAGAAGCGGTTAAAGAAGCAGCACTGGCGGTCGATAAACGGGCCCTCAACTTCTGAGATGTCTGATATTCGCTGTCACTTTTCCGACACGACACTCTCGACTCCTGCTGAAAATCTGGCACTCGACGAGAGCCTGTTGTATCAGATTAATCAGCAGGACTCTCTGGGCTGCCTGAGAATCTGGGAAGTGGATCAATACGCGGTTGTTCTGGGCAGTTCGAACCAGGTTGCTGAAAATGTGAACCAGGCGGCCTGCCTGCAGGATCAGATTCCCGTACTCCGTCGTTGTACTGGCGGCGGAACCGTATTGCTGGGCCCCGGTTGCTTTATCTATTCGCTGTTTCTGCGCATCACAGCCGAGCAGCACCTGGCCGGCATCGAAGCCACCACGCGGGAAATATTGAACCGTATCTCCGATACGCTCAATCAGCTCAAACCGGAACTGTCAGTCGAAGTACGTGGCATCAGCGATCTGACCGTTGAGGGACACAAATTTTCCGGGAACTCTCAACGGTGGTTAACGACCACGCTCCTGCATCATGGCACGATTCTCTACGACTTCGACCTGGAACGCATTCCCCGGTATCTGACCAGTCCCGAACGGGAGCCCGACTATCGATCCCATCGTGACCATCTGGAGTTTGTCACCAATTATGAGATCAATCCCACTCAACTCAGAGACGCGCTGATCGAAACCTGGCAGGCCACGGAACCGGAACCCACGCTCCCCCTCGATCGGGTGCAGCAGCTGGTGCAGGAAAAATATGCGACGGAGAACTGGAATCTCCGCCGCTGAATCAGGACAATGCTTCCTGAATGGGTTGTTCGTGCTCTTCAACCTCTACAGTCGAAAAATGATCTTCAATGACCCTCATCTTTTTCCAGTGCCCTGCCTGGAAGCGAATCAGGTACCCAAATCCCAACACGCCAATATACGCCGTGCAGGCTGTCCAGCTGCCAAAGATTTTTTCATCCGCATACTTCCAGATCAGAAAGGTCGGAATCACCATGATGGTCCAGCCTGTGATCAGTGAATAAATCATGCAGAACCGGGTATCGCCGGCTCCGCGAATCGCCGATCCAAAGATCACTGCCAATGCATCAAAAAATGAAAACAACGCAGCAAATCGCAGCAAGACAACCGTCATCTGCCGCACCTGTTGAAATTCGTCCGTCATGACTTCCGGCTGATACGGACTGAGGAGGATTTCCGGAACTCCTACATAAATCACCGCAAACACAGCCATATAGGAAGCCGAGACAATAAAGGCTTTCCACGTCGTTTTGACAGCCAGTTGCGGCCGTCCTTCCCCGATGCGTTTCCCCACAAGTGTCATCACAGCCGTCCCGACTCCCATCATGGGCACAAAAGCCAGTGAGTTCAGATTAAAGGCAATCGTCGTGGCAGCCAGTTCAATTTTTCCGATGCGTCCGACCAGAACTACAAACAGGGTGAAGCCGACTATGTCAACGAAAAAAAGCATTCCATTGGGAAACCCATAACGGATCAATCGCATGAGCAGACTTTGATTCCAGTGGTAGTGATTGAGTAAGCCATACTCGCGGGCTTCATGCCGGGCAAAGATGATCGCAGCATAAAAAGCCATTGTCGCTACATTGGCCAGTACCGTTGCAATCGCGGCTCCTTTGATCCCCATGGCAGGAATTGGTCCTGCCCCAAAGATCAGCAGGTAATCCAGAATCATATTAACGATTACCCCCGCCAGATTCACCCACATCACGACCATGGTCTTGCTGCGACCGGTATAGAAGCATGAGAGTACTGTCGAGATTAATGAGGGACCTGAGCCCAGACAGAGAATCGAAAAATAATCTACTTCCAGGACCTGGATTTCGTTAGCGTGACCAATCCAGTGAAAAAAAGTACTGGAGAGCGGGATGCCCAGCAACAGGATAGCTCCCCAGATCAACGCCAGGTAAAATCCCTGCCAGACCGATTCTGAAACGTACTGCTTCTGACCGGCACCTTCGTACTGCGCCACAAACGTATTCACATACGTCGCCATCCCCATCGCAATCGACATTATGGCCCATTGAATCATCCCGGCGGGTAAAGCAGCAGCAACGGCATCTGTTGACCACCAGGACAGGAAGATACGGTCTACTACGTGCATAATGGAAAGCGAACCGCAACTGAGTACCAGGGGGATGGCGACATGCGCCAGTTCACGTAAGCTTCCCGGTCGTACAGAAGAGTCGTTCTGATTTTCAAGGGACGAAGAATCCATCCTGTACAATCCGATTCAGGGTAGTTGACTGTGGCCAGTTTCACTCTAACGTCTCCATGACCATTTGGATCGAGTACAAAAGGGGGAGAAGCGCTATGGTAAAACGCGATGCGATCTAAAGAGCAGAATACAATCGCCGGAATTGTAATAGCAGGGAAGTAGAAACGCAGACCGCCGACTGGCAGCATATCACAAATTTCACACAAATGCCTCTACCCACGACACGGCAGATCTGGAATTAGTTCGCATTTCTCTCGGCATTCTCTGTCCGATTCAGCAGCGGGAAACCTCTGTCAAATTGTCCAGATCAGCAGAACTTAAAATCTCGTCTGGACCTGATTTGCAATTCCTAGTTTAATTCACGGATTTCATCGGGCAGCCTCGGGTCCGGAACTTCTTTCCTGACTGATACCGGCGTCTGACAAAAGCACATAAAACGCTTCTAAATAAACACTTAGGACAATATAACCTAAACTAAAGCACCAGAGTGAATCCTGTGAACAGTTTTACGCGATTAATTAAATATGTCTGGCCTTACCGTAAAAGACTGGTCGTTTCCTTCTTTTTTGCAATCATGGTAGCGATCCTCTGGGGAGCGAATCTCTCTGCCACTTTCCTGGTGGTCAAGGTCCTGCTGGAAGGGAAAACCCTGGGTGGTTACGTCCAGGAACAGATCAGTGAGACGGAAGCAATCATTCAGGACAAATCAAAAGTCGTGAAGGATCTCTCCAGATCGATTCAATCTCAAAATCCAACAGAGAGTAATCCTGATTCCACGCTCACACAAACGGATCTGGCAGCGGCCCCCGTCGATTTGCTCAGCGAGCATACCCGCCAGCAGACCAAACTCAATACAGCTTCGCAGAAACTGCTGGTACTGAAGTGGATCCAGTCCACGATTATCAGTCGTATCCCGGAAGATCCATTTGACACATTCGTAGTCATCCTGGGCCTGCTGCTCATTACGACATTCATTAAAGGCATCTGTATATTCACGCAGGATGTGATGGTCGGGGGCGTCGTGGAACTGGTGACGATGGCAATCCGCAAAGAATGCTTTCGCAAGGTTCTCGATCTGGATTACCAGAGTATCTCTGATGAGGGAACTGCGTCGCTGATGTCACGATTCACGTTTGACATGCAACAGCTTTCTCAAGGTTTAACACTGATGGGCGGAAAAATTATCCGTGAACCGCTCAAGGCACTCGCCTGCATTGTCTTTGCGTTCATGGTTAACTGGAGACTGACTCTGCTTTCTTTCGTGTTCGCCCCTCTGATTGCGATCGTATTTTACAAAATCGGAAAAACCCTGAAACATGCCAGTCAGAAAATGATGGAAAGCATGTCACGCATCTACAAAACACTCGAAGAGTCCTTCGAAAGCTCGAAGGTCATTATTGCTTTCAACGGCGCACGCAAACACCGTAACCGCTTCCATCATGAGAATAAAGAGTTCTTCAGGAAAGCACTGAGGATTCTACGTATCGATTCGCTGACGAGCCCGACCACGGAAATGCTGGGATTGATGGCCATTTTTATCGCCCTGATTCCCGGCTCCTACCTGGTCCTGCGTCAAAAAACGGAAATCTGGGGAATCCAGCTCTCAGCAGCCCCCATGGATATAGCGACCCTCTCAATGATGTACGCTTTACTGGCCGGGATTTCTGATCCCGCGCGAAAAATGTCTTCTGTCTATTCAAAACTGAAAAAAACCGGCGCTGCCCTGGAACGGATTTTTCAGATCATCGACCGTGAATCCATGGTGAAAGAAACAGATGACCCGGAACGCTTCCCTACCGAAGTGCAGACTGTCAAATTCAACAAAATTGATTTTACCTACGCACAACGAAAAGAATCGACACGAAATAACGATCCGATTCTGGATGGAGTCAATCTGGAAATCAATGCCGGTGAAGTCGTACTTGTTGTAGGCGAAAACGGTTCCGGTAAATCCACACTCGTCAATCTGCTGCCCCGTTTTTATGATCCCGATAAGGGGAATATCTTCATCAATGAAGTCGATATCCGGGATATTCGCCTGAAAGATCTGCGAAATCATATCGGAGTGGTCTCCCAGGAAACCATGCTGTTTGACGATTCGATTCTGGAAAACATCCGCTATGGTCGCCCCAACGCCACCAGGCTTGAAATTGAATCGGTCGCCAGAAAATCTCATGTATTGCAGTTTGCTGAACAGATGCCTGAGGGACTGGACTATAATGTGGGAGAGAAAGGGCACGAACTCTCCGGCGGTCAGCGGCAGAGAATTGCGCTGGCACGGGCGATTCTCCGCGATCCGGCAATTCTGATTCTGGATGAAGCGACTTCCGCCATCGATTCCCAGAGTGAAATCCTGATCCATAAAGCATTGAAAGAGTTTTCCCCGGGCCGAACCGTCTTTATCATCACGCATTCCGTAGGCCAAAGCCTGCTGGAATTTGCAAACCGGATCGTTGTCATGGATTCCGGCAAAGTCGTGGCAACGGGACCACATCACATTCTTGTCGACTCCTGCCCGCAATACCAGAGCCTGCTCAGTGCACAGGTCAGACAGCGTTCTGCCTGATATCGATGAACTCTCTGGCAGCATCTGCACAGCAGACTGGCGACACTCCGATTCAATGAAAATCTCGACTCCCCGTTCGCAAATGGGTAAGATATCGCGAAGTTGATGTCACTCTTACCCGTTTCATCCCTCGAAACCACAGGAACTGCGAACCATGAAGTCGACGCTCACTACGATTCTCGTCATTCTTGTTCTTGCCAGCCTGCTGAATCAACAGCATCCTTTTTCCTCTGAAACAGAAGTCAAAGCTCAATCTCCAGCGCAGGTGGCTGAGGAATCTCTTGAGAGAAAAATTGACCGATACCTGGAATCAGAAGTCGCGCGTGAAAAACATCGCAAACACTCAGACCGATCAGACCGCGAAAAAGATCAACCACGACGCCGGGCACCTGCAGGGCGTACCGGGGAACCGCTTCATCCAGACCAGCGAGAACATGAGCGCCACATGGATGAACAGCGACACCGGATTCGAAAAATGCATGTTGCAGCGGAACACCTGCAGGATGCTGGCCTGCCCGAACTGGCACATCGGGTACACCGCGAAGCAGAAGAGCGACAACAACGTCTGCAGCAACTCCTCGAACACAGACACCCTTCCGAGCACGGTCCCCACGGCGCAGTACAGGAATCGCTGCAGCAACTGCGAAACGAGGTTCATGAATTGAAACGGGAAGTACACGAACTCCGCTCAATTCTTGTGGAACGCGTACCAGAACGGAACCAATAGTATTCTGTGAGGATCTCACTGCATTCGAGGAAATGAACAGATACAAATTGCATCGTGTACGGACAAACAATAGAATATTTGAATTAAACAGCATGCGCCTGTTTATTTTTCTTATATTCAATTTACTACTCCAGAGATGCTTTCATGGTAGACCCGCTCTCAATTCATTGCCCTCACTGTGAGGCCTCTTTTAAAATAAAAAACAAATCCGCATTTGGGAAAAAAGTGAAATGCCCCAAATGCGAAACCCCCTTTGTCATCCCCAGACCGGCCTCCATAAAGTCGAGTTCCAGCAGTAAGAAATCGAAGCCATCGACGTTCGCAGAGGAATTCTTCGGCGACGAGAGCGAATCATCTTACAGTCTGGGGGATGACGAATTTGATGACTGGGAGGAAGATCTCAGTAAAGGCCCCTCGGATAAAAATTCTACCCCGAAGAAAAAACGGGGAGCCAAATCAACTGCGAAATCGAAGCGGCCCAGACCTGCTCCGACACGATCGAACCAATATGCTCCCTTGATTGCCGTTGCCGGATGCCTCCTGTTCCTCTTTTTTGCCTATATTCTGGTGAATCACCTGTTTCCTCAGAACGGCAATCCAAACAGGCTGGCAGGCGGAGAGGATTTAAAAAAAGCGAATAAACTGAATGTTGTTCCCGTTGCGCCTCTTGAATCAGACTGGCCTGAACCGGGAGTGCAAGGCGCTCATGTTTTCCAGGAACGCCAAACGGCATCAACAGCAAAAGTATATGACCTCGTCTGTTCTGGTGATCAAACTGTGACGGGGAGTACCCAGAAATTCAAGGTCTATCTCCCCCCTGATATGCCGGAGAACACTCAGGTTCCCTGCGTTCTGGTTCCTCCGGCAGGTGCGACTCTGCTCACGGGGATGGATATTGACCTGAATGACATTTCGCTTGATGCTGAACATGAACCCTATATCAAAGCAGGCTTTGCTGTCATTACGTTTTCTATTGATGGCCCCATTGGTGAAATCGAAACCACAACCAACGATCAGTTTGGTGCAGCACATATGAAGTTCCGTAAGAGTCATGCAGGAGTCGTCAATTGTGTGAATGCGTTTCAGCAGTTGATAGAAACCGTTCCGGGCATTGACCGCGATAACATTTTTATCGCCGGACACAGTTCCGCTGGTACGCTCTCCTTACTTTTCGCAGAATACTTTTCCGATGCATTTCAGGATGATTCCTTGAAACTGAAAGGTTGCCTGGCTTATGCTCCCGCCGTTGATCCCAGGGCATTCTTCAAAGAAAACCTCCCCATCTTCAAAAGTATCATTCCCGATGTGGAAGAGTTTATACGAGTCTCGGCACCCATCACCTATACGGAAAAGATTAATTGCCCTGTGTTCTTATTTCACTCCGTCGGAGATCAGGTCACTTCTCACTCGAATACAGCAAAGTTTTCTGCGCAATTACAAAAACAGGGGGTCGATGTCAACTTCATTACCAGTAATGGTTTCGACCATTATCAGACAATGATTGACCAGGGAATTCCAAAGGGAATTCAGTGGATTCAAAGAAAAATTAATGGAGATCAAGATCCCCAGCCTCAGTCGACTCCCGATTCAACCCCCGTTGCAACTCCGAAGGCGTTGACTGATTCCAGGGTAGAGATGAATAAGAAAATGCGAGAGCACGCAGCTGCGTCTCGCGCGAGGATGGAAAAAATGAGAATGCAGTTTCAGAACAGTGCATTCAAAGACAAACCTGATCCCAATACCCCGCAGCAAAGGGCCATCTTTAAAGTAGCGGGATATAATGAATTTTACACCACAGCCATGAAAAACAATCCGACGTTCTGGACCAAGTCAATTGAAGATAAGGTGGAATACGGCTTAACTAAGATCGTCAGTGGTTATATCAAAGGTTCCGTGCGTCTTGATCTGCAGAATCAGCTACTCAGTTTTAAGTTTTCCGGCAATCTGCCTGACAATATGGCGCAGCTCATGGCAGAAGATAACAGAGGCAATGCCGTCACACTGGATCCCTATCCGCCTGTCATCGAAGGTGTGAGCAACACCCCCACTGGGCCGGACAGCAGCCAGGGACTGTTATTTAAGATCATTTTCCTCAAAGGTTTGAACTTTGACCAGGACAACTTTATGCGGATCGCGGAGATCAAATTGAAACAACTGGATAAATATGTTCCCGGATCACTTAAAATCAACCTCGAAGAGAAATGGGTTTTTGTTAAAGTCACTGATGATGAAAACGTCAAATACCAGATAGATAATCTTCTCTCGGGTGCGGGTGTTTCTGTCAGCCCAACACCAACCCGCCTTACTCCCGAAAATATTTCGAAATATGAGAATTACGGCTCTTCAACGAATCCCTCTAAGATGATTGATCTGGGATCAACAGTCTCCCAGGGGAAGACAGCTCAGAGATATGTCATTCAGTATGGTGTCTACGGCGGTGACGATGCGAAAGAATCAGTGCAGCGCAGTCTGAAAGGATTTGTGTGGGTTGATCAGAAATCGATCCAGTTCAATCCGCACAAGAAAGAAATTTCCTTCTCAAACCGAAGCCCCGTTGATACCGGTGCACTGGAGCGTGCATTGACGAGAAATAAATTCTATCAACTCGCGATCTCGCAGGAAGCCCTGCCTGCAAAAGCAGCGGATCCCGAGACCAGAGAAAAGCCGCAATAAACTTTCTCCTGGCTATGCTGCGAGTCTCAGGATTGCCCGATGATGCTTGAGATATCGATCAAATGCAGTTGTCGCCCTTCATTTTTGTGCGGACTGTCAATACAGACGTACTTTGCATTGGGGTTGAAACGAGGATGGGTATCCACTCGCCATTCACCAGTATAGACGGCGGGGGAATGAAAATGTCCCAGATCAATTCGCTTTCCTGATGCAACATGGTACAGGTGCGGTGTCTGAACCCGCTCTTTTCCTTTGGGATATGTATCATTCAGGATCCATTCATTGCCCGGCAGGTAGCTCAGATGTCCTCCACTATCCAGCACGCCCTTTCCGACCTGCTGCAACTTGCCCTGCGATTCATCTTTCACCAGAAAATCACCCCAGGAGGGGCTGTCCGGAGTCGCTTTGGACTGTGTCAGAATATGATCGGGATCGCGCCAGATAAAGTGAGAAACAAAACCATTATCCACAACCACTCGTACATCGCTGCCATCCAGGTTTGCCGTCACCAGCCTGGAAAGTCGTTTGCCGTTCGGGTACTGCCAGCGATGCAGTGTGATAAAGCGGGAGCCATCCGGACTGAACAGTAAATGATTAAAATAATGTTTGATGTCCTGCTGTTGCCGGGGAATCGTTCCAGTGCGGGAAATTTGATCCAGAGTCAGAATCAGATCTGTCTTACCGGTTTCCAGGTCCACTTTGAAAATCCCGGAATCTTTGGGAGCCAGATCGTCAAATTGGGGATCGGGAAAGCCGGGATAACCATAACCGGGACGGACATCCTGAATCCTGCGAAAATCAGGAGTAATCGCAGTTTTACCATCCGGGCTCACTGAATAAACCGGTGCAGGAACGGTTCGACCTTTCCCTGTTTTCACATCCAGAATACGGCTCACAAACTGCCCCTGCTCTCGATCATTCCAGATGACCTTTGAATCGGAGCCAGGCAGCCATTGCAGCATACACCCCTGCTGCCAGTTCCAGGCAGAAGATTCTCCCAGTTCAATCCAGCGATCCTGATCCTGCAGATCAACCATCCCGACTTTAATTACATCATCGGCCTTCGGTGAACGATGTTCGAACGCCACTTCCATCCCCAGAACATAGCGACTGGTAGGATCAAACTGCAGTTTGTCATAATATCCAAACCAGTGATGCCGCGGACCTCTGGTAATCACGCGTGTCGGAGGGAACTCTACTTTGTCAGCAAAGGCAATCCCGGCCAGTGCAGCGGAACCTGCGGTAGAAATCAGATGTGTGAGAAACTGACGACGGCTGATGGATTCAAGATGGATCATTGATTTTCTTCTGATTGAAATCACTGTAAGCACCGGTATGGCTCTGCAAGTTAAGCCAGATACGACATGGATTCAGATTAAATTAAACAGATCAGAAAAGCAACAGGATTCAACATTCCCAGCATTAACAGGATCATTAACTGTTTAAAACAGATGAACCAACTGATTTCGAGTAATTTCAAAGGAGGAGAACCTTCTTTTGAATCGGCATCGGCTTTATAATACAGCCTGACACTTCACATGATTTTTGTACGCTGGACTTTCTCAGGCAACATCCAGCAGGTTATCCACCGCAATCGCAGACTCGCAAACCTCTGACCGGTGATTTGATCCATATCCGAACACCGGACCTGATACTCTGCAGGTTCTGCCGTTTTTATGAATATACCCGTGCTCTACTCCAACGCAGCGAAGCTTCTGGACCAGCAGGTTCCAGCCTCAGATCCGGAAGTACAACAGATTCTGGCTGGAATTGGATTTACAGATCAGGAACGCGCGTTAACCCGTGTTCGCGAGATGTGTACTTCTGACGGTATCCGCAAAGAACTGACTCTGATTCTGCCCACACTCTTGCAGGCCTTGACGGATGCAGCCACTCCCGATGGATCACTGATCAATTTTGAACGCTTTATCAACAGTGTCTCTGAACCAGAGATCATGTTGATTTTTCTTACGCATAACCCCCGCGCTGTTGAAATTCTGGTCAGACTGTTTGTAGGCAGCCAGTTTCTCACAGAAATCCTGCTGAAAAACCCGGACTACCTGGAACGACTGACCCGTTATAACCGGATTGCCGAATTCAAAAGTCAGCAGCAGTTTTATTCGGAAGCAATGGCAGCAGCGCGGCAGGAAGCGAAGTCGACCGCAGAAATATTTGATATACTGCGTCGGTTTCAACGCTGGGAACTCCTGCGCATCGGTGCCTGTGACACTTTTGGCCTGATGGACCTGAAAAACATTACCGTTCAGCTTTCACTACTGGCAGACGGGCTGGTCCAGACCTGTCTGACGATACTCTCGGAAGAATTGAACCTCCCGCTCGATGACTTTGCAGTACTGGCGTTCGGGAAGCTGGGAGGGGAAGAGTTAAACTACAGTTCGGATATCGACCTTGTCTTTATCGCAGGCGACAACTCTACACAGTACTGGCAACTCGGTCAGCGGCTGATCAAGTCTCTGATGGAATCCACATCAGAAGGTTTTTTATATCGTGTTGACATGCGCCTGCGCCCCTGGGGACGATCGGGAGCATTGGTCACAACCGTCGATGCCTATGTCGATTATTTTGCCAGGCATGGTCGCCTGTGGGAAAAGCAGGCGATGCTCAAAGCGCGTGTGATCGCGGGTAACCAGAATCTGGGAATTAATTTCTTTCGGCGGATTGAGCCACAGATTTTCAACTGCGATCCGGAAGAAGTGCGTAAAAATGTTCTGGAAATGAAACAACGAATTGAAGCGGAGTTGAAAAAGAAAGGCAAAGACTGGGGCGAAGTCAAATCGGGAAAAGGATCCATCCGCGATGTCGAATTTACCACACAATATCTGCAGATGGCAAATGGTGCCAAACATCCTTCGATTCGAAGTATCAATACCCTTGATGGACTGGTCAGGCTGGTGGACCATGGTCTGATTCAGGCAGATGAATATCGGCACTTAACCAGTGGTTATGTCTTTTTCCGTAAAATTGAACATGCGCTGCAGTTGATGCATTATAACCAGGAACATCATATGCCGACCGATGAGCGGGAACTGGCATATCTGGCGCGCAGACTCGATTTCCAGGAAGGTCAACAGCTCGTACAATATTACGAACAACATCGTAAAGCGGTACGAAACATCTTCAAAAAGTATATCCATCCTCCCAAGTCAGACTCCGGTCTGCACGCGGCTCAGTCGGAGCAGGAGAGCAATCCGATCGGCATGATGGCTGCTTCATACTCAAAAGTCTTTAATGAAGCGGAAATCGAAAAACACAGCCAGATGGCCCGCAAGCTGAGTGAAACCAATAACGTAGAACTTCAAACAGAAAAAATTCCGGAAAACCAGTTGCGTCTCACCATGGTGGGCTTCGACCAGACGGGCGATCTGTCCCTGATCTGCGGACTGCTGTTCGTCTATGGCTTTGATATCCAGCAAGGTCACCTGTTTACCAATCAGAAAGTCAATCCTGCTGCTTCCTCTCAAAGCCGTTCTCCCAAACCCAGTGAAAAGTCGAAAAGTAAACGCAAGTTCGTCATCGTGCTCGATGTCAAAGCATCTGATGCCGCCGTTCAGCCTTCGTTCTGGATCAGCTATAAAAAAGACCTGACGGAACTGTTGAATAAGGTTGAAATCGGAAAAATTCAGGAGGCAGTCGGAGAACTTGCCAAGCGGGTCGCGGGGGCGCTGCACGATCTGCCTCAAGCCAGCCAGATGTTGTATCCGGTGGAAATTGAACTGGATAACGATACCGATGCACGCTACACCATCTTAAGGATTCAATCCGAGGATACGATTGGATTTCTTTATGAACTGACAAATGCGCTTTCCATGAGTGGCATCGATATCGCCAGAATGGTCATTGATTCTGAAGGAAATAAGGTCAGCGATGTCCTCTATGTTACTGATGACAAAGGGGAAAAAATCAGTGCCGAAGCGCAACAACAGGGATTGCGGGCTGCCATTGTCCTCATCAAACATTTTACGCACCTGCTGCCGCGCTCGCCCAATCCGGAATCTGCATTACTGCATTTCCGTGAATTCCTGGAACATCTGTTTAAACAGCCAAACTGGGTTGAAGAAATTTCGTCGCTTGAACGCACCAGTGTTCTCAGCGCCCTGGCCCGACTGCTGGGCGTCAGTGATTTTCTCTGGGAAGACTTCCTGCGGTTGCAGCACTCGAATCTCTTCCCGGTGGTTGCAAATGTGGAAGAGTTAAAGAACCGCGTTTCGTTTGCAGAGCTAAAAGCAGAACTCGCACGGGAACTGGCAGAGGCAACTTCAGCGGAAGATCAGCAGGAACGCCTGAACGCGTTCAAAGACCGCGCCATGTTACGCACTGATATGCGGCACATCCTGGGTCATATTTCGGAATTTGGACAGTTTTCAGATGAACTGACTGATGTCGCCGAAGTTGTCGTCCAGGGTGCCTATGAAATCTGTGACCTGCAGTTACAGGAACGCTATGGCGTCCCTCGACTGGAGACGGAAGATCCCTGTCGAATTGCCATCTGCGCACTGGGTAAATGTGGCGGTCGTGAACTGGGTTTCGCCTCGGATATTGAGCTGATGTTTATCTATGAAGGTTCCGGCCAGACCACCGGCCCTGAAATCATCACCAATAACGAATACTATCTGAAACTGGTTGAGAAATTCAGCAAGATGATCAAGACCAGAAGTGAGGGAATTTTCCAGATTGATCTTCGACTGCGACCTTATGGTCAGGCAGGCAGCCTGGCTGTTTCCGCCGAAGCATTCCAGAGTTACTTTTCTCACGAGGGCGCAGCCTGGCCTTACGAAAGACAGGCCCTGGTAAAACTCCGCCCGATTGCCGCGGATGAAGAATTCGGAAACCAGATAGTCCGCATGAGAGATTCCATTATCTATAGCGGCAAACCGTTCGACGTTGCTGCCATGCTGGCCATGCGAGAGAAGCAGATTCAGCAACTCGTCAAGGGGGGAACCATCAATGCCAAACTGGGGGATGGAGGACTCGTTGATTGTGAATACCTGATCCAGAGTCTGCAGATCACTTATGGTCATCGGAATCCGGGTTTACGAACCACCAATACACTGGAAGGGATTGACTCGCTCAAAGAACTGGGGTTAATCAGTCCTGATGATTACGTGAAACTCCGAAATGCCTACATATTCCTCCGCAGACTCATCGATGCACTTCGCATGGTCAGAGGGAATGCCAAGGATTTAACAGTCCCGCCTCAAGACCAGGAAGAGTTCGACTTCCTTGCCAGGCGACTGGGATATGGTTCGCATACCGAGAAACTGCAGACCGAAATCTCCGTAACCATGGATCGTGTGCGTGACTTCAGTCGTCTACTGGCGCCTATTAAAGCCATGACCATTCGAACTAATGGCTGACCCCCGGGTTTCTCCTACCCGTGGATTCATTGCAGCAATCTGCCGAACACTGCCTGCAGACAATCATCATTTTGATATCACTTTTATCACTTTGAGCGCACACTCTATTTAATCATAAATAGTAACTTTTTCATTAAAACCAATAATATTAGTCACTTAGAGATATTCCTGTTTAATTGGCACAATCGATGCTTTTTACCATCCCTCAGAAGCGGTCGTGAGTTTCAAACAAGACTGTAATTTCTTTTAAGGAATGGAGAGATGAAAAAATTATTGATCGTTTGCGTTGCATTCGCAGGTTTGGCATTTGTTGGAACGACATCCACGGCTCAGGCTGGCGGTGTGAATTTCGGAATTACAATTGGCAATGGGTATGGTGGCTATTATGGAAACCGGGGCTATAACCAGACTCCCCGCTACTATGGCCGACGCCACTCTTTCTGGCATGATACCAGTCACTATGACTATCATCCCGGCGGATTCCAGCGTCATGGCAATCATTACCACTATGTACCAGGTCACTACGACTATCACCAGACAGGGCACTGGGATGGTGGACGACGACGTCACCATCGGCATTAACATGCTGCCGGCATCTCTGTAGGATCTCACTATTCAAATGACTTCATCGATTTGATCCAATTTGTTTAAGAGATGCATGTGAAAAGAAGATGCGAGTGGAAAGGGGAACCGGGAGAACTCCATGATCCTGTTTTTTAATAGTGGCAAAGAAGACCAGAGCAGTTCTGCGTTAGCGATCTGCTCTGGTTTTTGATCATTCAGGATTATCGGGAATCTGCCAGGATTATCGGGAATCTGCATCCCACCACCGATTAGTCAATTTCAAAAGCTGCTTTGCTTTTTCGGGATTTTTCGAAACCAGATTATTCTGTTCAAAGGGATCTGTGGTGATATTATACAATTCCACTTTTTCCTCTTTCAGACGCGAACCTGGAAAGATCGCCTTCCAGTCCCCCTGGACGCACCAGCGATATTTCAGGCTCGACGCAGGATCGTCTATATCGACCATATCGTGCTCATAAATATCGCCAAACAGGGCATCTCGTTTTGTTTTTCCCCCCTGGCCCATTACCTCCAGTAAATCAATGCCCTGCATCTCTTTTGTGGGTTTCAAACCGACTGCAGCGAGCAATGTGGGAGCGATATCGATACTGCTGACCAGTGTATCATATTCAGCCGGCTTGATTTTCCCCGGCCAGCGAAACATGATCGGTGTCCGAACCCCGCCATCATAGGGGCTTCGTTTCGATTTGGGAGCATATCGAAAACGCCGCTTCATTTTCTGCCGTTCCTGGTCTGTCTCCGGTACATATTGAATCCAGCCGTTATCAGTGACATAAACAACGATGGTATTCTCTGAAAGTCCTTTTTCATCCAGGTAATTCATCAGTTGTCCACAGGTCTCATCAAACCATTCACACATCGCATAATAGTAAGATAGTTCGATTGGCAGTTCAGAACTGAGATACTTTTCCAACAGACGTTGTGGCGGAGTGTGGGGAGTGTGAGGCAGAAATGGTGCATACCATAGAAAAAATGGATCCTGTCCGCACTTATCAATAAATTCATAAATGGGTTGCATACCTTCGCGACCGATTTTCAGTCCCCGATCGCCATGGCGGCCTCCCCGACTGGGGTCGCCGTGAGTCATCCCGGACGTGAAGCCTGCCAGCGACGGATTTCCTTCCCACCATTTTCCGGTTTGAAAACTTTGATAACCGATCTTTCCCAGCATTTCAGGCAGGCAGTCGGCTTGTTTCACATGCTTTAACAGTTTTTGTCGATTCATCCCTTTGGGAGGATCATTACCGGTAATTTTATGCTGGTGAGGGTATAAACCTGTAATCACCGTCATCAGACTGGGACGGCAGAGGCTCACGGGAACATATCCTCTTTTGAATACGGCGCTCTCAGAAGCCAGCTTGTCCAGAGCAGGCGTTTTGATCGTATCGTGCCCCATGAACCCATAATCATTCCAGGCCTGATCATCTGAGAGAATGATCACAATATTCGGATGGCTGGATTCCGATTCAGCCTGAATCAGCTCCGGAAAATGAAAGATGCATAAAATCGAAAACAGGTATCCGGAACACCTAAAAAATAATTTCACCTTGATACTCCTCAGGACGGGACACAGGCTGGAACGCAATCGACTTGCTGACGCGGGGGATTTAGAGTCCGACTAGATCAGGAGATTACCTGTACTGGATCCCAAATCACTTTTTGATGAGATCATTTGAACTGGAATTATTATGAAAAAATTCGTTTATTTCCCCAACACTCAACATTATAATGGCGTAGTTAGTTGCAGAAGACATACACACACTTCTGCTTCACATTCTATCCATCCTACCAACTGCTTCACTAAGATCAATATCCAAAAAGACTTACAATTTATTTTACCTTGAACAATCAGGGTGATTTAAATCGATTTACCCGCTTCATCTGGTATTCGATTTACAGAACCTGCAGATTGCCTGAAAAGACAACTATTTCAAATTAAGCATTCCGGTTAAAGCAGCTTGGATGCGTTGACAGCGTGGAAAATGATAATTCTAATGTATTGGTAGTCCTGTTTCTGATTACCAATGAGAACGTTACGTGATACGGGGCAACCACTTCGAGATAACCCTGGTTGGCTCAAACCAGGGTGATTGAAGTTTAAATGTCACTTACTTTTTTAGAAGAATATGAGGAATTTTATGCGGAAACTGATGAATGTGAAAACAGCTTTACTGTTTGGTCTGGTAGTAGCAGGACTTTCGATGTTCGGCGCTGCAAACAAAGTTGAGGCTCGACCTAACTTTAAAAATATCTGGGCTGACACTTATCCCGATTCCAAAATGCTGATTTCCAAAAAGTGTGGCATCTGTCATCCTGGAAAAAGCAAGAAAGAAAAAAGCGACTACGCAGAAGCCGTCTTTGAAGCCTTGGGCAAAAAACGCAAAGCAACCGATAAAGATATGATCGTCAAAGCGCTTAAAGCTGCAGAAATGAAACCCAGCTCAGTCGAAGGCAAAACTTATGGTGATCTCATCAAAGCAGATGAAATGCCACCATCTAAAAAATCTGAATAGTTGAAATGAGATCAGCACATTCAGCAGTGCTGGTTCCCCTCAACATGAGATACAGGCAGGGCATTTAATTGCCCTGCCTTTTTTTATGATATCTCTCCAGCCCCATTCAAATGAAAATCAATCACCAGCGGCAGATGATCTGAAGCCTGCTTCGCGAGTTTTGATTTGGCAACCTTGGCATGCTTAATCGTAATTGCCCCACGGATAAACGCTTTGTCCAGAGTCCCTACAGGCATGTAAGCGGGAAACGAGCGATACCTGGAAGGAGGCTGTGTCACCTCCTGAAACTCATGCTCTGAAAACTTTCCTCCTGCCAGGGTGTTTCGCCAGTCATTCGTATCTCCCACAATCACGGTGGGATAGCCATTCCCCTCTGCAAACAGACGATGTGTCAACAGGTGGTTAATCTGCCAGTGTCGTTCTTTTTCTGCCAGTCCCAGATGGAAGTTCACCAGCTGAAAGGTGCCTTCCGGTGAATCAATCATCACAATCTGTGCGCCGCGTGCTTTACGCCACTTATTCGTCAGGGAAATCTGATGTTGAGATAAAAAGCGCCAGCGAGACAAAATCAGATTTCCGTATCCCCCCGTCTTCAACTTGACGTTTAGTTGATACAGAGAATCCTGCATATTGAAATAGTCAGCAAAGATTTTTGGCTGATTATTGAAGCGGGAACGTCTGACATTGCGATCTACTTCATGCAGACAGATGATGTCAGGATTTTCCTGTTCAATCACCGCGATCACTCGTTCCAGCTGATAGCGGCGATCTCTGCCACCAATGCCTTTATGAATATTATAGCTTAATAATCTCATTATCGATTCGCTGTTACTTGCCTGCGAACACCGCGGGAGACACCTTGATCACTCCCAGGTCGTTTTCACCAGGCGCAATTTTCATTTTAATTCGTCCTCGTTTCCACTCCGGTCTGGCTGCCAGATAACCAGCCTTCTCCTGCCAGAGTTGAAATTCCCACTCGCCGACCGGGAGGTTTTTAATCTTGAACCGTCCTCTTTCATCGGATGTTGCGAAATAGGGGTGGTTCAATGCAACCAGCCAGCCTTCCTGCCAGGGATGAATGCTGCAGCTCATCCGAAGTGGCAGTTTTTCTCCATATTCAAATGTGTGCAGCATCTCTTGACCAGGTGGCAGAACCTGATTCAGACTGGTATTCCTGTAAGCTTTCACCTGAAACCCGTGCGCACACAAGTCTTTATTTTCAGCCAGCAGTTTCTGCCGGTTTACCCAGAGCCCGGCTACATGCGGTTGAAAGATACAGCCTTTATTTTGAATTGTTACCGTTTCTGGCAGTTTCAGATAATCATTGTGAATCTGAGATTCTTCCAGCTTCGATTCCCTCAGGTAGATGAAGACATTCTGCAGTTCCCCTTTTTTCCCCGTCACGAGACCCTGATCGACAATCAGATCGCTGAATTTACCACAAATTGCCTCATCGCGACTGATATCCAGCTGCTCAGGCTGTGGCACCTGTCCGGTATAAATGAACTGCCCCGTCAAAGTGCCCCACTCTGCAGCGGTGACAGTCGTCGGCAGTATGCCGACCAGGCTACCGACCAGAAGGCAGCAACAAAAATTGAAACGATTCCAAAACAAAATGGTCACTCCTCGTGAAGCAGGCAAATCAATACATCGTAAAATGAGTCGCTTAGTGAGCAAAGCTCTCTCCATATCTTACCGCCAGGCTGCGGGAGAGGAAAGAATCTCGTGTATTTTAATACATGCAAAAGAAAGACCCTCTGTAAATGAAACTCATCTACAGAGGGCCAATTCTAAAGCGTATCTCGTTTCACCACAGCGTCTGTCAATCTAATGTACCAGATCCAAACGACCTGGAGACGCTACAGTAAAACTGGACACAGTCTAATTCCATTCAGCACGATTGGAGACAGACCTTATAACAGTGGACCTTCCCAGTTGGTAAAGGCGTCGTCCATGGATTCCTGCTCCCCGATGAATTCGTCATCCAGCCCCCACTCCAGATCATTTTCTGCATGGGTGAAGACCAGTTGTCGGTCATCAGTATCAGAATCCATCAGAGCGTCTTCAAATTCCGAAGAAGAATACAGATCTTCAAACAGGCTTGTATCCAGTTCGATCTCGTCTGCAACCTGATTGTCAGAGAAGACTGTTGGCTGGAAGACATCGAAGGTGGCCGTCTGCTGAATTCCGGTATTCGTATCTTCTTCTTCAGTCGATTTGATGACTGCCGGAGCTACCAGACTCATTGAAGACTGCTCAACAAATGTCTGAGCAGCTTCCTGACTTTGAATCAGTACCGGCTCAGCAATCTCTTCAGTGGGTACATTGTTAGTACCAAAGATCGGAGCTGCACCACCACCACTGCCTGAACCTGCCTGGGCACTGGCATAAGCTTCCAGCAGCATCTGCACGTTCACATCGGAAATCGTCTTGCGGATACCAGGATCAAGCGTATCGCTCATCAAGTCGTCTGCATAGGCGGGATCATCGACATGCAGACCAGTTGAATCCAACGCCACAGTAAAGTCAGAACCGACAAATACCAGGTCACCACCCGATTCTTCAACCAGGCTTCCGAAACCACTAAAGTAACGGGTGAATCCAAGCACGTGTCCGATTTCGTGTAACAGTACCGTATACAGGTCGTAGGCACCACCTGTTGGCAGATCGGTCACATCCACGTGCCAGCCTAATCCATTGGCATCGTCATCGATCACAACACGACCTCCAACTGGAATACCATCAACACTGTATTCCGTTGACTGTCCTGACCCGAGTTGAGCAGTACCGAAGTCGTGTACGACAACCTGCACATCCAGATTTTCAACCCCCAGAGCTGTTTCCCATGTATCGATGGCAGCCTCAATTACCTGGTCAACGCTGTCATCACCACTGGCTACTTCCAGCTGATTTCCAACCCATTTCTGACCGAAGTTTGCCGGGTAGTTGATTTGAGTATTACCACTCTTCTTTTTACCGTAATTTCCAGCCAGAGCAATCAGGTCGCGATAATCAACTTTACCACTCTTATCAAAGTCCAGAGCAGAAGCATAAGGTGAAGTCGCGTTGAAGACATTCTGGTTATAGGCAGAAGTGAAGAAGATCAGGTCACGATAATCAATCGCATTATTGTCATCGATGTCATAGATCACTGGATAGAGGTCGGTTTCGGGCAGTGCTCCCACGTTGACAGTGACTTCACCAACTCCCGAGACATCAATCTTGGCATTCTGAATTTCAAGCCCCAGTTGAAGTGGCTCAATCGTCAGATCGGCTGGATCAACATCAACCTGATCACCTGCGAGAGACTCGAATTTAATTCGCGCCAGCAGGGCATAGCCGGTTCCACCGACGTTCGCAGCAAGTGTGCTGCCACCCAGATTGCGGACCACGCCTGCTGCATCATCAATGACAACAGTTTTGTTGAAGGTAAAGTTGGAACCAAATTCAACGGAAGTCGCACTGAAGTAGGCTGTGTTATAGGCAATGTCAGTCAGCACATCGCTGATGCCGAATCCACTGGCGGTATCCACCCAGACTTCCACCCAGAAGGAATCCCATTCCTGAATCCAATCTTCGTTACCCGGTAATGCTGCTGTGTGCCCATTACTGGAAACAACCGTTTTCTGTTTAACTACTGAAATCTGGATATTGGTATTTTCGTCAGCTACTGAGGAATCACCGCCCGTTCCAAACAGAGGAGCTGGAGGAGGTCCATCCAGTTCAACAGCCCCGATATCGACTGTTGCCGTACCACTCAGATCACCATCCACGGGTCGAACATCCCCCCTCTGGTCAACAGGAGGAGCAGATCCATTCAAGCCAGCATCGATTGCCTGGCTGCCAAACAGCAGAGAATGGGTTTTAGTAGGACCGCCATTATCCAGCAGGATACCCAGCTTCGGATCAATGGGAGCCGCCAGAGTACCGATGATGTTTCCATTCACTCCATCAGTCAGCCCGGTTGCTGCCCCGATATCCCCGATCAGGTTATTAAAGCTGGTTAATGTGACATAGTCACCACCGAGATCCGGATTTCCGAGGAAGCCAATATTTCCAGCGACAATCGTGTTGGTCATCGTCACTGTGGCACTGGAATTGACTGCGGAATCATTCGAAATACCGCCACCAGTCTGATCTGCTGTATTCAGAGTCAGAGTATTATTTAACAGGCTTAATGTACCCGTATTGAAGATCGCACCACCACGAGATCCGGCATGGTTACCAGAGAATGTGGCGTTGGTCGATGTGACTATGCCTTCGTTGAAAATGGCACCACCACGACTGCCCGCGTTATTCGCATAGAACAGAGACTGCGAAACATCAAAGCTGGCACCGCTGGCAACATAGACGGCTCCCGCACGACCATCCGAGGAGTTTTCGGAGAAGGTGGTACGGCTGACTGTTGCTGTGTCAGTGTATTGATAAATGGCTCCCCCCTGGAAACCGGCATGGTTATCCAGGAACTGGGCATCAGTAATATCAAGCTGTCCGATACTGACAATCGCACCACCCAGGAAATCAGCATGGTTGTCTTGGAAGATGACCTGATTCAGGCTTGTATCTCCCTCCGCGTAGATGGCACCACCATCATCAGCATCACCATTGATTAACTGCATATTCGACAGGTTCAGCGTTACACCGGCTCCAGTATGGAAAATACGGTCAACCTGGTCGCCATCAATAATGGTCGTTCCAGACCCCTGGCCATAGATATTCAAATCTTCGAGAATATCAAAGTCACCAGACGCGTTGTTATTCTCATTGACACCGGCAATATCCATATCATAGGTGCCAGGCAACAGAATGATGTTATCCACACCTGGATTCGTATTCGCCAGATCAATGGCTTCACGCAGTGATGTGACACCATCGCCGGGATTGACGACATCAGCGAATGTGGTCACAACAATTCCATTATCAATAATCGTTCCGACACCCAGACCATCCAGAATATTGGCGTTTAAAGAATTGGAAATTTCAACAAAGAACGATTCAATCCCTTCGTCTAACAGATCATTATTCACGGTGACACTGAAAGTCGCCGATGTCTGCATGGGAGCAAATATGAAATGCTGCGTTTTATAGTCAAAGTCACCATCAGCGACTGTTGCCGTACCGTCCAGAGTTTCGATATCAAACTCAACACCAGATGTCGTACCCTGTGATAATGAGACGGTAAAGTTAAAAGTGGTCGTTGTTCCACCATCAAAGTCTTCGGTAAGCGTGACATCGCTGACCGAAAGCAGAGCAAAGTCATCATTTTCAATTGTGCCCAGCCCGCTGGAATCAGCGATCGAGGCATTGCTGCTGGGGTTCGACAGTTCCACCGTGAAGGTTTCATCACCTTCAATTCCTGAATCTCCATTCACGGTCACCGTGACCGTCTTTGTCGTTTCACCAGGATCGAATATAATCGTCTGCAGTAGCTCTTGTACGTAATCCAAATCTGCCAAAGTCGCAGAACCATCTGCAGTCTGCAGATCAACCGTTACAACGCCAGCAACGGGAGTCGTCAGGCTCACTTCGAAATTGAAACTGGTGGTTGTACCAACGGGGCCTTCCAGGGCAGTGACATCGCTGATCGTGATTGATGCTTCATCGTTAAGGATAGTTCCCACGGACTGGGCATCACCAATCAGGGCTCCGACAGAGTTAAACAGATTCACAAAGAATGTTTCATGATCTTCAACCGTGGTATCTCCGTTGACAATCACTTCAATAATCTGAGTGGTTTCACCAGGCGCGAATGTGACTCTGCCTGTCGTGAAGGCATAATCAACACCTGCCGTCGCTGTTCCATTTGAAGTTTCATAATCCACGGTCACTTCATCCACATTCGCATTGGACAAAGAAACGACAATCTCAAATACTGTCGTACCAGAATTGGTTTCGACCTGGCTGACATCTGAAATATTGATGGTCGGCGTAACAATTTCAAAGGCACCAATATCGCTGGTGGTATCGGTAGGACGAGTAGCACCACGCTGGTCGATGGAGACGCCATCGGTATTGTCACCGGCATCAATGGCCCGACTGCCTGCGAGTAATGCATGCGTCAGAGTCGGACCACCATTGTCCTGAAGAGCACTGAGTGCGGGATCGATACGTTGAGAATCGGTTCCCACAATATCTCCGTTGAAACCATCAATAAACCCGGTAGCAGTTCCGCTGGATCCAATCAGGTTATACCCCAGAGAAGAGAAAGCTCCTGCCAGATCAAACCCGCTGACCAGTGCCTCATTACCGGCTACGATCGTATTTTTGACACTCATGCTGGCAGTATCAGCAACGGAATAGATACCGCCGCCCGTGCCTTCAGTGAAGTTATCGTAAATCGTGGTATTGTTGATGGTCATGTCGCCAGTGTTATGAATCGCTCCCCCTTCTTTGCCAGCTTCGTTTCCAGAAAAGGTGACGTTGGAGATATCGACGGTATCTTCATTCAATAAGCCACCGCCACGGGTACCGGCGAAGTTATTCGAAATCGTGCTGTTGGAAATCGTCACGTTCCCGATAACGTCCACTGTCGGAGGCATGCCACTAACCGAAATCGTATACTGCCCCAGGCTCCCGTAATCTGAGTAACCCGTTCCCAGAACATCGCCTTCACCTGTCCCTTCGATGGACACGTAGTAGGTGCCTGCTGCCAGTCCGATGAATGACGCATTAAGAGCGCCAAGAGGATTGCTCGTTTGAATCTGAGTTCCAGTGGAATCGTACAATGTGGCCAGAATGTCAAGGTTGGGGCTCTCGAAGAATGGATCAATGATGACATCGCCACCAGTGGTTGTGAACTGGAAATAGTCCACATCTGTGTTTCGTTCGATAATACCGGAAGCCATGCCGGTGGTGATATTTGATGCAGTACTAATGGTGCTGCCGTAATCATCCGGGCGATAACTGAATCCGTTCTGGGTTGTAATGATACTCAGATCGTCTTCCTGGTTATTGGCATCGGTGTATTCACCTTGACTCCACTGGATCAGATTCTGGTAATAACCAACTCCCATGATAGGAGCCCAGCCTGTTGCTCCACTGCCATGACCGTCATAATATTCCAGAAGTGATGTACCGTCATGGACTAACCCCATTGTGTGTCCCACTTCGTGGCTGACCGCCTCGGATACACCAATCAGGCTTGTGTTAAACACGTAGGTTGGTGTATCGACGTTGTCGTTGAACGACCCCACATACGCTACACCCCCGGCAGAGCTGTACCAGGTGTTTTCTCCAATGACGACCCGCACGCCCCAGCGTGTATCTGAGGCATCGCTTCTAATCAGATCGCTGACTGGCGGTTCCGCAGTCGTCACATTGACATTAAACGGAGCAAAGTCCTCAGCAACCCGCAGCCACGTACGTTGAATCACTTCGATTTCAGCAAGGCTGAATGACCCGACGTTGCCATCGGTATCATAAGCAGGTGTGACAATGGTACCGAATGCGGTATTCCACTGTGTGCCAGTGGTCGTGTGGCCGTTGAAATCAAGATAAATTGTAAAGTTAGATCCGGGCAGCGAACTCAGGTTGAACGTGTCGCTGACTGGGAATGGAGGAGCCTCACTCAAGATGGCAGCTTCTGAGCCACCATCATCGTATTTAGGAATAGAGTGTTCTTCATACTCTTCTACAACCACGACCTCACCCTGGTATACTGATCCCGGTAGGGGAGCCGATGCACTTCCTCCGCTCCCTCCTTCACCATTCCCGACAGCCACTTCATCCGAAACGAAGACACCACCACCGGCAACCGTTGCAGTATTGCCGTCAATTGTTGTGTCGTTGACTGCCAGGGTTCCCCCTGTAGAGTTGTAGATACCACCACCATTTTCAGCATCGTTGCCGGAAATGGTACTCAGATCGATAGTGATCGTACCAGAATCGTTATTGAAGATGGCTCCGCCGTCAGCAATCGCGGTATTGCTATGGAAGTAACTGTCCGTCATGGCGACAATCCCATTATTGAACAGGGCACCACCACGGTTGGCAAGACTGTTCTCAATCGTCACATCTTCCAACGTCAGGCTACCGAAGTTCAGAATTGCACCACCGTCTTCCACACGTGTGACATTTCCATTCACGAGCGTCACGCCGCGAATGGAAACATTGACGTCTGGGAAGATCTCGAAGATACGGTCCAGGAAGTCAGCATCAATAAAGGTCCGCTCCGAACCGGCTCCGATAATGGTCAGGTCGTCGGTAATGTCCAGATCGCCTGACAAGGCGCCGTTTTCATTCAGGCCGAACAGGGACAGCGTATAAACGCCTGTTCCCAGCAGAATGGTATCGGCACCAGTACGGGCGTTGGCTTCAATGATTGCTGCACGCAATGTGCTGCGTCCCTTAGAGTCGACACTCACTCCATCACCGGGAGCAGCATCGACCGAGTCTTGAAAACTGGTGACAATGTAACCAGATTCAAACGCCCCGATATCAACGATCAGAGATCCATTTCCGTCACCATCGAACAGGCGGGCAAACCCACGCTGATCGTCTGTGGGTGCATAGAAATTATTACCAGCGTCTCGGGCCAGACTTCCCCCCAGCAATTCATGAGTGAATGTTGCACCGCCATTATCCTGCAATGCCCCCAGACCCGGGCTGACATTGACCTGGTCGTTTTTAACACCATCAGTGAAGCCAGATGAACCAGCCTGATCCCCGATCAGGTTGTTTCCATTAGAATTGAATACCCCCATGAGGTCTGAGCTTACCACTGTCGCTGAATTTCCGGCGATAATGGTATTTACTACGCTGACAGATCCATCGGTTTCATTAAAAATACCACCACCGGTTGTTGCCGCGTTGTTGAAGACGGTCGCGTTGGTGATTTCCATCGCACCTTCTTCTGTATTGTAAATACCGGCACCATTGAGAGCTTCGTTCCCGGAGATCGTTGCATTCACGATGTCGCCAACAACCAGTGAGTTGTTGAACAACCCACCGCCATCGTTGCTGGCTACGTTATTGGAAACAGTGCTGTCAATCAGGTTCAATTGAGCAACATCATCGTTGTAAATACCAGCTCCATACAAAGCAGTATTTCCATCAACGGTACTCCGATGCACGTTGATCGTGGCATCTGCAGTATTGAAGATACCACCACCATTCACGCTGGCCGTATTATTCATCAGGTCAGAGAGATTCAGATTGATGACTCCCAGTTCCTGGTTATAGATGGCGCCACCGGAGCCAGCTTCATTGTTAAGGAAGGAAGCGTTTAAGAGACTGACGGTTCCTTCTTCCTGATCGTTAAACAGGCCACCACCATTCCTGACGGCACTGCTGTCTCGGACAATTGTCCCGTTGAGTGACAGGCTGATTCCAAAGTTGGCAATCGCTCCCCCGTCGCGGTCCGCCGAGTTATCATCAAACATACCATTCGTTATCGTGATCTGACCTGCGGATGCGTTGTACAGACCACCGCCATCAAAAGCGGCAGTATTCAGCAGGATGGAAACGGCATTCAATGAGACCACACCCTCATCGTTATAGATACCACCACCATCCTGGGTTGCGGTATTACCGGAGACCGTGGTCCGGGCAATCGTCAGGGAAGCAGCCTCTTCGTTGAAGATCGCTCCCCCCTGGTCCGCCGTATTATTATTCACTTTACTGTCATTGATCGTCAGGCTTGCCAGATCGTTGTTGTAGATACCACCACCGTCTTCTGTGGAAGTATTACCGGAGATCGAACTCCGCAGTATATCGACGGTTGCCTGCAGGTCGTTAAAGATACCACCACCATCGCTGGAAGCGGTATTACCGGTGACTTCAGAATCCACAATTGTGACGACAGACTGATCGTTATTGAAAATACCACCACCGTCGACAGCACTGTTATTCGTGACATCGCTGTTGGTCAGAGTCAGGTTCCCCTGCAGACCAAGCTCGCCATTCAGAATACCACCACCATTGATTTCAGCGGCGTTTCCATCTACCAGTGAATTGACCAGCGTCAGCGTACCCACGTTGCGGATACCACCACCACTTTCTCCTATCACATTACCACCAGTAATCGTCACACCCTGCAATGAGAGATCGGCTCCGGAACGGACATCGAAGACACGGTCATCCAGTCCGGCGGCACTGATAATCGTCTGGCCGATTCCGGCACCGATAATCGTCAGGCTGCCTGTTGTGTCAGTGATATCCAGATCGCCTGTTGCAGCAGAGTTTTCGAGGGAACCGAGTAAAGTCAGGTCATAATTTCCAGCACCCAGAATAATGACAGAGTCACCGGCCAGGGCATTGGCTTCCATGATTGCCGCACGCAATGTCACATTCCCGTCGATATCCGCAACAATGCCATCTCCAGGGCTGGCATCCACAGTATCCAGAGTACTATTCACAAAGAAGGCACCGTATTCGACAGCCCCGATGTCCACATTCGACCCCAGAATACGGCTCGAACCCCGTTGTTCCAGAGCATCAGTATTGGCATTGATTCCCGCATCAATCGCGATACTGCCCAGCAGCAAGGCGTGAGTGAGAGTCGGTCCACCGTTGTCTGCCAGGTTGAGATCCAGCACAGGCGTGGGATCGGCAACATCCAGGATATCTCCCAGTCCAAATCCGGTTGCAGTTCCAATCGATCCGGTCAGGTTTCCACTCAGACTGGTAAAACTACCATCCAGTTCCGGGTTGACTGTCGCAGTATTTCCAATCACCAGGTTATTCTGCATATTGGCAGTTCCAGTATTGGATACTGCACCACCAGTGGTACCGGCATCATTCAATGTCATGGTATTATTGGTGGCATTCAATGTTGACGTATTACGAATTGCTCCACCACTTCGGTCTGAAGAGTTACCCGAGAAGGTGGAGTTCGTAACAGTTACCGTTCCGGTCCCGGCGTTAAACAAAGCACCACCGTCACGCTCTGTGGTATTTCCACTGATCGTGCTGCGTGAAACCTGCAGGGTTCCCGTATTTCGTAAGCCACCACCGCTTCCACCAGCCGTGTTGTTGGAAATCGTACTGTCGACGATCACCATCAGCCCACTGTTGTTGATACCACCGGCACTGTCCTCAGCCACGTTTCCGGTGACTTCCACATTCGTCAGGGTGGTCGTTCCACTGTTGCGGATACCGGCACCATCATCGCTGCCCGTCAGATAACCGTTGGTAATTGTCAGATTTTCCAGATTCAAAGTGATACCGGCAAAAATCTGGAAGATACGATCCAGGGCACCACCATCAATAATGGTAACACCGACACCCTGACCACGAATTGTCAGGTTGTCGCGAATATCCAGGTCGCCGGTCGCAGACTGATCTTCGTCGATACCCCCGATACCCAGTAAATAGGTCCCTGCAGCCAGTTCAATGACGTTCGAACCCACCAGGGCGTTTGCTTCCTGGATTGCGGCACGCAATGTAACTGTGGCCGCACTGCCATCACCGACGATACCATCACCGGCAAGATCATCGACGCGGTCTGTATTAGTCGGATCAGCTCCAGTCAAATCGATGGTGGAGCTGTTGACCCAGGATCTGGAAACGTCAGTCAGTAGTGGGTTACCACCGCCTGTAATCCCTGAACCTTCTGAAACCAATGTCAGCTCATAAGTGCCTGCCACCTGGGTGACCATAGTTAAATCAAGGGTATATGTTGAGGCAGGGCCTGCTGCAGGCGTCAGAGTGACGCCTGCTGTTGCCATGTCGATTGCCTGACCATTAAGTGTCAGTCGGAAATCATTCAGTGTCACACCATTGACAGCAACCGAGCTGATCCCATCATCAAAGCTGATCGAGACAAGACCCGCGTTGGTATGAATCACAGGCGGAATATCCTCAATCGAAGCCGCCAGTTCAGGTTCACCAATCCGCCAGGTATCAGTGGCACCAGTGATGAAGACGTTTCCCTGGGCATCGGTAATCGTTCCGGTATTACCAAGCAGATTCAGGGTATACTGACCATCTCCGTTGGTCAGAATTAATGAACTGAGGTCAAGAATATAAAAGGAACCGGAACCAGTCAAAGTACCAACGGGGACATCAAGAATTTGAGGACCACTGCCGTCATCAAAAATCAACTGGAAGTCTGAGTAATTAAAACCATCATTGTCATCAACGCCGGTGACAGGCTCAGAGAAATTGATCGACACTTGAATGTCAAAGGTCCCCGCAGGTAAGGCAGTTCCGTCAGGTGACACATCCTGAATCCCGGCAGTGGGAGCAGTAAAATCAGTACCGTTAGTCCACTTCGCATCAGGAGAACTGGCGGCAACATTCCCAGAAGCGTCTGTAACACCAGACTGCTCTGACAGAAATACGAGCGTATAAACGCCGTTCAGGCTGGTCACTGCAGAATCCAGGTTGACAGTATAATTCCCTGCAGCACCGGTTACACTCAAAACGCCACCTGGAACGAGCGACCCATTTCTGTAAAGTTCGAAATCAGTAGCATCTACGCCGGTGACAGGTTCCAGAAAAGTGAAGTCCACACTGGTTACAGTACCATTACTCACTGACTGAAAACTACCTGTAGGTGAGAGGGTATCATTCACCCAGACATCACTGGCATTGGCAGCCAGGGCATTGCCGGCCAGGTCCGTAATCGAAGAACCAGCTGAGTTGAGCGTTAACACGTAGTTGGCGGACAGGCTCGTCACCTTGCTCAAGTCGAGGATAAACTGGCTGCCTGAAACCTGAGTTAATGTCGCAGGTGTGGACGCCAGATTGATGGGGGTGCCGCCATCGACGGTAATGGTGAAGTCGCTCAGATCGACGCCATTGACATCTTCCGAGAAGTTAACCACCACTTCCCCGGCAGCATCACTGCGGGGATCCGGAGAGACATCGACGATGTCTGCTGTTGGAGCAGTTGTATCGACAGTGAACCGCTCAACGTCACCAAATAACAGGTAGTTGTCTGGAAAGTCACCAAAAATCGGTGACAGTGGATCGATGTATTTCGAATCGGAGATGGTTCCATTCGCATTCAGTCGCAACTGGTACTCCCCTTGAATGCCGGTCACCGAGCTCAGATCGAGTGAGAAGGTTCTTGCATCCAACTGTGTTAACATCGAAGAATTCAAAGCTACGGCAACATTGTCCCGAAGTAGAACAAAGTCAGAAATATCGACCCCGATGACATCTTCAGTAAACGAAATAATAAACGGATTCGAAATCGAACTGTTTGTCGGATCGGCATTGGCAACTGAAATGTCAGCGGTCAGGAAGGTGCTGGTAAAAGGAGCCAGAAATGTGTCATCATCAGGAATCCAAGTATCCCAGCCGTAGCTGAGTTCTCCAAATATTGTTCCCGGACGTACAATTTCATTCAGGAATGAGTCACCCTGCTGAAATCCATTACCCACTCCGTCAAACCCTTGAGCAATCCGGAATGTGCTGACCCCCATACCGGGATACAGGAAGGCATTATTGTCGTTATATGACCAGGTTCCGAAGTTCTGGAATACCGACCCCAGGATCGCCCCTTCTGTACTTCTCAAAGTAAAGTTAAAGGCGTCAACTACATCGATATAAAACACACCGTTGGCCGGGCTGATATCACGAAACGCTCCTGTTTCGTTTGAGAATACATTGGTAATTTCTACAACGCTGCCTGAAGTCAGGCCGTGAGCTGTGGTCGTGGTAATCTGAATCGGACCACCGGGCGAAGACAGAAACGCGTTGGCTACCGTTCCGACAGCGGTAGGAGCATCGTTCGGACCACCAGAGAAAGGAGCCAGGTTTGTTCGGGAAGCGACACGCTGTGCGTTACGACGGCGGGTGGCGGAAGTAAACGGACCATCGGGATTCGGCGCGACCTTATTATTCAGACGCGATTTGAAGTCTGGTTCCGAGTTATCGTAGAACGCACCCACATTGGTCACATTCAGACCGTTTCCGGTGTTCCCTTGAAATTCCAGGTTCAAGCGTGCCAGCGGATCCCCTTCATAAGAGCTTAAAACGCGGAAAGGAGGATTCGCGGTGGGAGACGTCCAGATATCCTGGGTCGTATTGGGATCGACGGTCGAAGTGAAAGATTCAATATAGACATCTTCACCATAGTTACCTTCGAACTGGTTATTCAGGACTGAAACGTTCGAACGGCCATCGCTGGTTCCTGTCAGTTCATCGCTGCCTTCCGCTCCGGTACCCGCATCGGTTCCCGGGGCATGGCTGAAATATTGAGAATGTTCTCCCGCCATACTACCAATTCGCAGGATCAGACCATTGGCAGAAAATCCGCTGTTAACCCCGTTATCCTGGATATAGTTGGTATTGATCTGCAGGACCATGTCAGCATGAGAGTTCTCCACACTTCCCGTTGCATCAAGTGTGGCTGTACTGTTGGCATCCTGATCCTGACCAGTGGAAGCGGTCGTGACGACATAGAAACCTTCCAGAGCGTTCGAGACGATCCGGTTTGCTCCGGCTTCCGTTCCATCCCCAAAGATGACATCGGAGTCTGCCTGACCTTCTGTTTGAAGATCGACTCCGCGACCGCCGTTGTTATCAATGAAGTTTCCAATGGCTGTCAGGCTGGTGCGGTTACTACCACCAATACCGACCGTCCAGGTAAAGTTGTCTTCATTATGTGAAATACTGTTCGCAGCCAGAATTTCCAGACCATCCGATGTATTTTCGGTAATCACATTGTTTCGCATGAAAATCGTCTGGCCGTTGGAGTTGATATCAACCCCTTTGCCGGTATTGAATGCGATCAGGTTGTTATCGATGGAAGATGTCAAGCTTTCCCCGAGCAGTTCAATCCCGCCGGTCGAGTTCGAGAGAATCGAGTTATTGGCGATTTTCACATTACCTTGTACACGGTCCTGCTGTGCGGCAATCTGAATCCCGTCGCGGGCGTTGCCTTCGATCAGGTTCCCCCGATCCAGGCCGGTCACGGGGTCCACGCCATCCAGACCGATAAACAGCATGTTGCGGTTACCAATCCGACCGGAAATTCGCACACCGTGGAATCCGTTATCACTGATGGTATTCTGGATCCAGGTTCCGGAAATATCACGACGGTCAGTACCAAAGTAACTTGTGGTACGAGTGGTCCCTTCGATCCCGTTCCGGTTGTTTGCGAGGATCTGGTTGTTGATGATATCAGCAAAAATCGTCGCATCCGCTTCGGCATGCAGGCTGACACCATCACGATTATTCGTCGTAATGACGTTGTCTTTAATCTCGAAGTCCGTTGTGGTCAGGTTTCCGTTCTGTGCCAGAATATCGATACCATCACTGTTACCCGTGATCATATTGCTGTAAATCATGACAGCGCGTTCTTCACCCACAATGGGATCGACAATCGCACGGCCGACACGGGCATCATCTTCACGATGGAAGTTAATCCCGTCGGCAGTGTTATTCGCAATCACGTTGTTGGAAATCTGGGTCCGGTCAATGATGGTAGATTCTTCGATATGAATCCCCACACCATGGCCAACGTTCCCCTGACCTGTTGTTCCATTGGCATCGGTACCCAGGTAGTTGCCATCAATCGTCAGATCACGCAGCTGGTTGAATGCTTCAAAGCTGACATCAGTACCATAGAGGTCGACGTAAATGGCGTCCCCGGCATAGGGCGTCGACGCAATATTATCGTTATTGGAACTGGTAATCGTATTTCCGGTAATGCTGATATCACCTGTCGCAGTATCCTGCATGGCAACAGCGATGCCGGCACCAGTGTTATCATCCATGGTGTTTCCGTCGACTTTCAAGCTGAAATCGACACTCCACAGAGATGTGGGGTCAGCCGCGACCAGATTGATCCCGACAGCATTGTTCGAGCTGATCGTATTACTGGAAATATCTCCATAGAATGAAGTATACATCTCCAGGTCAATCTCAATACCGGCTCCGGAGTTTCCTGTAATTGTGTTGCCACTGATCCCCCGAAGATACCCGCCTACGGTCGTCGTTTTAACCGTCAGCAGAGCCCCGATCAGATTGGTATTATCTACGACCACTTGAGGCGTATTGATGGTTGCCAGATTTCCCGTGTATTCAATTTCAAAGCCGGTTAACGCATCCCCGCGAACCATGACATCGTCCGCATTCAGATTTGGTAAAGCAACTAAAGCAGCATAAATGGCAGCTGCATCAGCATCAAAGGCAATGGCCCCGGTTGTGGCACCATCAAATGTCAGGGTAAAGTCACCGGCTGTCGGAGTCCCGTCAACACTGATTTCCTGAACTTCGTTGATTGTGGTTCCCTCGGCAATAGTGGTAACCGTGGGGACAACAATCAGGATTCCGGCATCATCGATTTCGAGAAGGAACCCTGGTGAAGCTGCACGAAATGCCCCAATAAACTCAACATTGAAGCCTCCGGTCTGTGTCGACCCGGTCACCAGAACATTTCCAACTCCAATACTGGATAAGGATTCCAGCGCGGTCTGGACTTCGGCAGCCGTCGCATCGTAATCGAGAGTTACCTCTTCCAGCGGAGCAGTGTCTACATTCAGCGTAAATGTTCCACCACCGGGAATATTCGGAATGGAGATCGTCTGGATTTCGTTGTCCCCAACACCATCAATTGTTGTTGTGGTAACGATCGTGACGTTAGGCTCAAGACTGAGAGGGTTACCGACCATTGCATTGACGGTGGTAATATTGAAATTCCCCACCAGTGTTACGCCCACAACATCGAGGGGAAATACATCAGCCACGAGCAACGGCACATTCGCATTCTCAAAGTCACCCTGAAATTCGATGACAAAGCCGTTAGCATAATCGCCGGTCACATCAAAATCATCGCCACTGGTAGCAATGGACAATGCTTCCAGGGCAGTATCAATATTGGCTGCTGTCACGGCGGGGTCAGAGTCAATCACAATACCCTGAGTGGTTTCACCCTGGAATGTCAGCGTAAACGCGGCCCCGATTGGTGGGTTGGTGATATCAATGCCGTTTACAGCGAAAGTAAAGGGGAAGTTCCCCTGGAAGTCGGCAAAGTCCAGTGTCTGTTGTTCGTTCGTTGTGCCATTCCCCTGGATCAGGTTGGCGACATCGACGTCAAACCGCATTCGGGAAGCGTCGACTGTAATCTGTTGCACATCGGCATCTGCCATTGTGCCTGAATCCAGGAAGATAATATCGTAACCATTACCGCTTACCGCGACACTGACGGGGGAACCGGTATAACCCAGTCCCGAATTATTTGCGATCGTGTTCAGAGCGTTTTGAATCTGCAGGGCACCGAATGCGCTGGGAATCGAAATGTCATAAGCAAAAGTGGCTGTCGATCCCAGAAATGTCAGCTGAAAACTACCGAAGGTCGGATCGAATGAACCGAGCATTGACAAGTGCTGAATTTCATTGAATTCGACCACAAAGCCATTGGCAAAATCACCAGAAACAATGAAGTCGCCTTCAAGACCGGTCTTGGTAGTGGCTGAGAACAGAGCCTGCAGAGCGGCATCGATATTCGCAGCTGTGACATTCGGATCGGGGTCGATCAGAATATCACCGGTTGTCTCTGTCTGGAACGTAAGCTGGAATGATCCCCCCGAAGGTGTCACAATATTCCCGTCGACGTCCTGGAAGGTAATGGTCTGAGCGGCAGGCTTATTCGGGTTCAGTTCAGCAGGACCTACCTGCACATTAACAAACAGGTTCAAGCCGGAGGCATCGAGTGTGACTTGAGGCACATCGAGATCGTGCATCGTCCCCGCATCCAGGAAGAGTATGTCGAATCCGCTAGCCAGGTTACCGGTAACCTGGATGGGGCTGCCCGTGAAAGGATTTGTTCCCGTGCCATCGTCAAAAATATTCGCGAGGAAGTTCAGAGCTGTCTCCAGGTCTGACGCATTCAGTTGCGTATAATCCTGAGTAATCGTATTCCCTAAAAAGTTCAGCTGAAAGGTACCGAATGCTGGTGTACCTGTTACATCAATGTGTTGAATCTCATCAACATTCGCGCTGGTATCCTGAAAGATCGTCACGGTAGCGGGAGTGCTGTTGAATCCACTGACATCAACGGTCAGCGGATTAACATTAACGCCCCCTGCGGCATTGACGAATTCAATTTCATACCCGTCCTGGAAGTTACCATTGACCAGAACATCGTCGACACCAATGTCACTGAAAGCGGCAACCATGGCGGCTTTGACCTGAGATGCAGTCGCGGTCGCCAGAATCCCAGCCGTTGTTTGAGTGACGCCGTTTCCTCCCGTATAGGAGATCGTGAAGGTTCCCCCCGTGGGCACACCTGCAAAAGTAATCAACTGTACCTCATTCCGGGGAGCTGCAAAATCAATCGTATCTGTCGGCCCGGGAATACCTGCATAAGCCGGCACGCCGGGAGCGCCCCCCGTGGGCGTTGGATTGGTTGTAGAAGGTGTGAAATTGATACCATGCCCGGTGTTGTTGGCAATATTGTTACCTGAAATTTCACCACTCAGATCGCCATCGGTCTGATCGAAGACAATCCCGTCACCACTATTGGCAGTGATGGAGTTTCCGGTAATCGAAACAAACTGATCGACATTATTCAGATTGAGGCTGACGCCAGCACCGGTTGTATTTCCGGTGATGAAATTCGAATGAATGAACAACTCTGTCAATAATGCTGCACCACCGGCGGCAGTGTCATCAACGGTGACACTCACCCCCTGAATGCTGTTGTTATTCGTCAGACGCAGTTCTTCTGCAATCGAGTCCACGATATTGACATTGACACCGTCATTACCTGACGAGCCGGCAATCGTATTATCAGCCATTGTCGTATGTCGCAGAACGGACCCATCGGCGACATCAATCGAGACGCCATCGATGTTAGAACGACGCAGCGAAGTTTCCTCGATGGTTGATGCACTCATCGCAACCGTGACACCTGCCCCCGCCTGACCTGACAACGTCGAATCGACGATGTTGAATTCATTGAGAATTACATTAGTCAGATCGACGTTGAAGGCATTACCCACGCCGCCCGTTATTGTCGAACTGTCAATCGCGATGGTATCCACCAGCATGTTGGACAATTCGATATTGATGCCGTTACCCGCGGCAGCATTGATCGAAACATTGTCGAATAGAATTGAGAAAGGTACATCGTGCGTATGAGCATCATCCTGGAATTGAAGACCATCCAGATCGATCGAAACACCATATCCCGTTGTCGTATCGATAGTCAGATTCTCGAAGATGATCGAGTCATACTCGGAAAAGCCGTCGGCATCAGGGTCCAGCACGGAGTTATCAATCGTCACCCCCATGCCTGCGGTGAGCTGATTGATGATCAGTGACGTCAGAAGAGTTCGATCTTCGAGTTGCTCGATCGCGATGCGGCGTTGCACCTTCTGGCGGGCGGATGAAGGAACGCTTCGAAGCTGAAGTCTGCGACGAGGATTTAAAGTTGCCTTACGGCTTTTTTCGAACGCAACTCGCATCGACTCAACCCAAGATGTCAGTAACATCTGCTGTCTCCCATAAACTCTAATTTGCCATGGCATTTTACTGAAATTCGAGCAGGAAATCACATCCCACTTCTCTTATTTCAGAACAAACTTGAATGCCATTCTGTTGTATTGTTAGTTGTCAATTTTCTAATTCAGTTCAACGATTTCTGTCTGCAGACTACCCGATACAGAACATTCGAATACTCTCTCTCATCGCGTAAAACCTGACTGTTTACAGAATTCCAGTCTTTGATGCTAAAAACTAGTCTGAACCGATGTCAAAGAAATTTGCACAAAATAGGTAAATTATAACTGGTGTATTCCACTTATAACAATCATGCCAGCACATTCGGAATTCCAGTCTCACCAGATGTTTATCTGGAGCAGGTACACCTGAAATACCAATCCGTTCCCCACAGTAACTCGAAAATCTCACATAAGTGACGAATGGCAATCTAAAAACTAACGATGATTCGCTTCGTCTGTGCAGCATTTTCATTTTTTTTTAATATTCATAACTATATTTATTTTAGGTATTTATGATTTCCTGTCTCCAGAGAACCGCCGAAAATTGACTGATTTTCACTATCAACGCCACTATACAATTGCATCATTTATTCCGAAAAATCGGACTGTTTTTGCAAGATATACCGTTTTTAATGGTCTTCATCACAGAACTGAGCCGATCAATTATGACAGCGGGTTGTCTACATACAGATCCCCTCGCTGCTGTACTTACGAACAAAAATGCTCTGAGATCACAATTTGTGCTTTGTCGGAGAGGTTAGTTTTTAATTAGCATCTTTCGGTCGGCCGAATCAGTGCGATTCTGCAGAGACCGAAATGGAGAGATTGAGCTATGAGAACGAACGGATTCGTTGGCTTGATGATTGCGGGAATCTGCTGTTTTTCGACGCAGATACTTTATTCTCAGTCAGATTTCCCAGTCGAACCATCAAATGAAACTGAAGGTGTCTTCAGAATTTCAAATACGTCAAATTATGATGGTCCAGCAGTCGACGCCGTTTCTTTTGCGCCGTCCTCTCCGAGAACCTCAGATTTATCTCCGATCGCCATGCCGGAAGGGGGACAGTATACCTCAACCGAATATTACGGTGGTGGAGGTGAATACTACGGCCCCTTCGAAGAATACTCCCAGGGTGACTGGATTGATGATCCTTACCTTGAGGATACGACCTATGAACGGCTGGGAATTATCGCTGGTGCGGCTGCCGTCTTTGTGAAACCCGGTTTCGACACGGATACCGCATTTCAGACTGAAGATCAGTCGGGTATGGCCACAATCACGACCTCAAATGATTTTCCTTACAACTATCAATCTGCTCCCCGCATCAACCTCGGACTGATTGATAACGAAGGGCTCAGTGCCCAGGTTCGCTGGTTCCAGTTTGAAGACGACTCTTCCAATGGTGCCACCGCAGCAAACAACTTCATCTTCTACAATGGCCTGCCTACTCAAACCGCCATTGGTGGTATTCGTGCAGGTGGCCAGGCAGGAGACTTCATCCAGACATCCAGCAATATCAAACTTTATACGATTGATGTTGATTTGAGTCAGGAATTAAATTTTGAACGCTGGCAGACCACATTCGGCGGCGGTTACCGTCACGCGTCTGTGAGCCAGCAATACAGTGCAGTTGGTACTGCCAGCGGTGCAGCGGTCTCTTCCAATGCGGGACATCGGTTCGACGGTAATGGTATCGTGGTCTTTGGTGAAGCACGCCGTCCATTAGGATTGTTTGATCGCCGCACCAAAGGAACTTCCAGCCTGTCATTCATTACCAGTGCAAAATACGCTGCACTCTGGGGTAATTCGAAATATGCTGCAGAAGACCAGACTCCAGGGCCTGTCACGGCAACCGCACAAACCACTTCGAAGAAATCATTAAGTATTACAGAAGTTCAAGTCGGTATGCAGGCAGACTTTGTTCTGCAGACCGGAGCCCTTGTCTGGGTCCGAGCCGCCTGGGATGGCATGTGGTGGCGTGGCGCCGGTTCGGCTGCCAGCTCATCGGGCGACCTGAGCCTGCTCGGTGGATCGATCACTCTGGGAATGGACTGGTAAACCAAACCACCCTGAGAAACAGCAATTACGATAACAGCCCCGTCAGTGTATCACTGACGGGGCTGTTTTTATTTCTGGCCGGGAGTTTACTTTTCCGGCGGAGCTTCCAGTGTTTTGATGAACTGCAGCAGATCAGCCATCTGCTGAGGACTGATCTCTTTCTCCAGACCGTTCGGCATCAGAGACACACCATTGGACAGCAGCGTATCAATGTTGTTCCGTAAGATGATGTCTTCCTTGCCTTCGGCCCTGCGAATGGTGTAGCTGGTTGCAGTTTCTGCCGCAATAATACCCGTGTACAATTTCCCCTGCTCCGTCACAATCGTGTAGGCATTGTAATTGGATTGTGCCTCCCGACTGGGATCCAGAATCGCAATCAACAGGTCATTGTCAGACTTATTCTTGGTGGTTGCCAGATTGGGACCGACATTATGCCCCTTGTCACCCACCTTATGACAGGCGGCACAATTCTTCATATAGACTTTCTGACCATTGACGGTATCCCCCTTGAGCTCCAGAGCCGCTTCATAACTGCGAACGATCTTCGCACGGTCGCTGTTGACTTCACCGCCGACCACCTTCTGTGCCCGTTTGCGAATCCCTTTGTCTGGATGATTCAGCAGCAGGTCTTTTTTATCTCGTGACAACTCATTCAGCTTGACCTGTTTGCCCTGAATGGCTTTCAGCAGACTGTCGATGCGAGCAGAAGATCCGAGCAGCGCATCTACGACATCTGCTCGCACAGCAGGACTGAAGGCAGACCAGTTTTCCAATAGCGCCCCACTCACATCCGGATGATCCATCCGCGATAACGAGGCTACAGCAGCTTCCTGAATTTTCGGCGACGAACGAGGGTTCAACACTTCAGCCAACACGTCTCCCGAGACACTGAAGTCAAAGAAACCAAGCAGTCGAATGGCGGCCACCCTGTCGGCAACCGGCTTGTCTTCCTCCGCAACCATCGCAACGGCATCGGCAATCGTTTTATCAAATCGCTGCTTGACAGCAGGGTCCAGTTTCGGGTCTTTCAGCAGCGTCGCCAGTGAGGCGCCGCGACGTCCCAGGCCTTCACCTAAAGCTCCCAGAACCAGTTGTTTTTCCGACAGTGAAACAGCATCATTTGAGACAAATTCCAGCACGGTCAAAGCATCAGTTGTATCTTTTTTTGCTCCTGATATCCGCAACAGTTCAATCACTAAAGACCGTTTCCCGCCCGACAGTTTTCCTTCCGCGGCCTTTAAGAAATTGACTGCCAGTGGCCCTGCAATCTGCGCGGATGAGGTCAAGACGGCTACCTGCATATCGCCATCATAATTGGGTGAATCAACTAGTTTGGTTAAGCCGGTGATCGCAGCCTGATTGTCAAATTCACCCAGTGAGAACGCCAGCTGCAACTGGACGCGATAACTGGGATCTGAAGTCAACGCCAGTACTGCCTTTGAAAGTTCAGGACTGTCCTGTGCCTGCTTTTCAGACAGACGGATGGCGTGTTCGCGAATTCCGGCATGGGGATCTTTCAAGGCCTTTAACAACAGATCTGCCTCCAAGGCATTTAATCCATCCAGGGTCCACAAAGCGTGCAGGCGTCCCAGAGGCTGTGTTGATGTTTCAAACAGTTTGACCAGGTAAGGCACAGCAGTCTGATCCTGTCGTTCCCAGATCAGCCGTTGAGCCGTTTCCCGGTTCCAGACATTGGGGGATTCCAGCTGTTGAACCAGTTGTTCGACTGACATTTCCCCCAGTTTCTGCACTGGAAATTGATTTCCCTGAGGATGAACCAGACGATAAATCCGCCCGCGATCATGTCCACTTTCCAGATCCAGATGACGTTTGATATCTTCGGGAATTGAAAACGGATGTTCGATTGTTTCACGATACATGTCGAGCACCCAGAGCGTTCCATCAGGGGCATTCACAAAATTCACAGGACGAAACCAGTTATCATTGGATGTAATAAATTCGGTCTGCTCATCCGCACGGGTTGCCACATAGGTGGCACCATTTTCATCCATCGTCTTACGATGAATCAGGTTTCCTCCCACATCACCGATAAACGCGTTCCCCTGATATTTTTTCGGATAGGCACTGCCCCGATAGATTGTCACGCCGGTTGCTGAAGTAAAGAACCCCGTCGCAACCAGTTCCGTGGGGGAAAGACGTTTGCGAAAATTGGGATCGGCTGCCCGCCGCGCCGTACGAACGACACGATAAGGTTCGGGGGGACTTCGGCGGAACACAGGGGCAGCAGCCCCTTTCCGTGCTGCAGTTCGCAGGACTCCAGGAACCGCCAGATATTCATTCCGCTTCAGATAATGGCTGGGATAGACGACATGTTGAATATGATTACTGTTGCTGCAGACGAATCGATTGCCCCAGTCATCCATGGAATGTCCGAATTGAGAACCACCGGAAACGGGCTCCAGCTCTCTGGTTTTCGGGTTCAGTTTCAGATCGCGGCGACCGGAAGGGATGACTTCTTTGCCGTCCTTGAGAATCGAACCACCATTGGTACCGCCGGCGAAATAAATGTGGTTATCCAGGCTCCATTTCAGATTATTCGCCAGCCCCTGCACATTATTCGTTTTCAGACCCGTGAAGACCGTCTCGCGAATATCCGCCTTGTCATCACCGTCTGTATCTTTAAAATAATAAATATTGGGGGGAGCAATCACGTAGACGCCACCATCATAGCAGCAGACGGATGTCGGCCAGGTAATGGTGTCGGCAAAGACAATGCTCTTGTCCATTTTGCCATCGCCGGTGGTATCTTTTAACAGGCGGATTACACCCGCATTTTTTCTGACCGGCCGATCGAAGTAATCGGGCACCTGATCCGGCAGATAAGGATAGCCTCGCATTTCCGCGACAAACAGCTGACCATTTTCATCAAAACAGGCATCGACGGGATCCATTACATCCGGTTCAGAGGCAACCAGTTCCAGCTGAAATCCCTGCTCGAGCTTGAAACCTTTCAGACTCTCCTGGGGTGACGTCGCGGGGATACGCTTCAGGCGTTTTGCTAAATCACCTTCGTCAGCCAGTGGCTTCTGAGCAGTGGCCCGAGAAAAATAACCGCTGGTGAATAATAAGACGATGGATAAACAGCCAGTGGCCAGACAAAACAGACTTCTCTTGGAAACCGAACGCATATAATCCGACTTTCTCTTTCAGCAAAGGCATGAATCAGGAGGGAGGTAGCCGCGTCTCCGAAAACAACTGATTTTCGGAATCCCAGCAGGTCAAGTGCACTATGACACCACCCGCGCAGCCAGTCCGATAATTATAAAGAACATTAACGAATACACCCTACCTTAGCCTGATTGGTAGGGAAATCAAGTCCAGATCGGCTGAATTGCAGAACTCAGCGCGCAGCTGTTTCTTCTACGTCAGTTCCTTTGCGAACCAGTGAAAAAAGAGTATGAAGAGGAAATTTATTCCCATTCAATGGTACTGGGAGGCTTGGAGCTCACATCATACACGACACGATTGATGCCACGGACATTGTTGGTAATCCGCGTCGACATGCGTTCCAAAACCTCATGAGGCAATGGTGACCAGTTGGCCGTCATAAAATCGTCTGTTTCGACGGCGCGAATGGCGGCGACATCTTCATAGGTCCGACCATCTCCCATCACCCCGACCGAACGAATCGGCAGCAGAACGGCAAACGCCTGTTTTGTTTTGCGATACAGGTTTGCCTTATGCAGTTCTTCAATGACAATCAGATCGGCTTCACGCAGCACTTTCAGACGTTCTTCTGTCACTTCTCCCAGACAGCGTACTGCCAGACCGGGACCGGGGAAGGGATGCCGATAAATCAACTCATCAGGTAACCCCAGTTCGTGTCCCATCTGTCGGACTTCGTCTTTGAATAATTCCCGCAGAGGCTCGATGAGTTCAAAACCCAGTTTTTCAGGCAGCCCGCCTACATTATGATGCGATTTGATGGTAGCCGCAGGTCCATCAGGGTTGGCACCCGATTCAATTACATCCGGATACAGTGTTCCCTGTGCCAGAAACTTTGCGTTCTCAATTGAGGCTGCTTCCTTTTGAAAGACCTCGATGAACAACCTGCCGATGATTTTCCGTTTTTCCTGGGGATCAGTAACCCCTGCTAATTCAGATAAAAACAGATCGCGCGCATCAACCACATGCAGGTCCGTTTTGAAGTGCTCACCAAAACGATGCTCCACTTCATCTGCTTCTCCTTTTCGCAGCAAGCCATTATCCACAAAAATGCAGGATAATTGAGACCCGATGGCGCGATACAGGAGAGCGGCGACGACCGAGGAATCAACTCCCCCCGATAAACCGCAAATGACCTGCTTGTCACCCACACGTTCCCGGATTGTTTCAATTTCCTGCTCGATCAGGTTGGAAATTTTCCAGGTTCCCTCACAACCGCATACTTTCTGAACGAAGTTAGAGAGCAACAGACCTCCAAATTCGGTATGTGTCACTTCAGGATGGAACTGCAGACCGAAAAAGGGTTTGCTGTGGTGTTTGACAGCGGCAAACTGACAGGTTTCTGTCGAAGCCAGAGATTCGAAATGTTCGCTCAGATTCTGAACCTGATCTCCGTGGCTCATCCAGGCTATAAACTGGCTCGGGACTCCTGAAAACAGATTGGAATGATCCAGAACCGTACTGGGTGTTCGTCCGAATTCCCGCGACTCTCCCCCTTTGACTTCGCAGCCTTGGGAAGCACAGACCAGTTGCATGCCATAACAGATTCCCAGAATCGGAATCCCCAGATTGAATATTTCCGGATCAGGCTGGGGAGAGTTCTCACCGTAGACACTGGCCGGACCTCCAGAGAGAATAATTCCTTTCGGATTCAACTCTCGGATTCGTTCGGCTGAAAGATCGGGACGGGCCAGCTGACTGAAGACGTTCTGTTCACGTACACGCCTTGTGATCAACTGTGCGGTCTGGGAACCAAAATCCAGCACCAGGATCAACTCTTCCTGTCTGGTATCAATAACACTCTGGGGAACAGCATCCTGCTCAGAGATATGTGGATCAGTCATTACGTTCTCGAAAGTTAAAATCAATCGTCAATTTCATGGGAGGTGCTCGCGCCAAGCCCTCTCAAGTGGTTTCTACGATTAAAAATCAGCCTGTTTGACTTAAGTTGGAACTGGTGTGAAAAGCAAACCGCCATCTTAGCGACTCCATTTTCGAAATCCAATTCAGCACGCTCAATTCGATTAAGTAATACTGGAATCCCTACCTTTCAGTCAAAATACAAAAGCTACAAAGTCTATAGGCTCACTGATCGCAAATTTCGTTCTTTCTCTTTCCGGCATGTTCGATGTTTTATATCTCGAAACAGAAGCCAGAAAACAACTTACGGCAATAATAGATTGAGAGGAGCGTTTGAACCATTTCTGCCGATCCGTCCGATAATTCCAGTAATAGCACAACTGCGGAAAAGTAACCTCCCCCTGAAATAGTACGCCTTCCTCCATTTCAGGGGAGAATCAGCCAAGCGTCAGGACTCTGCTACTTTTCCTCTCTCTTTTATCTCGATGCCAGGAACCAATCGCATGTTTTTCTCATGGAAACATTTTCTTACGAGACATTGTCTCGCTCTGTTTGCAGGAACCACTATTCTGATTGCCGGCGGCCAGGCAAATGCACAGGTTGTTCCAGGTACAGGGACCCGCATTGATGGCGCCTGGGATGATTTCGAAGATGAATCGTGGGAATATATTACCAACCTCCCCAAGAGCAGTACGAATGTCGATAAAGAAACGCGATATCCACTGGGACAGTCTTCTAACGGTGTCTGGACTGAAAGCGCAAAACGGGGACAACCTGATGTTATTCAACGCGTCCCCACTCCTGAAGGTGGCCTGCCCGGCAGTAAGAGTTCTCTACTGATGAAAACCCTGCATACGGGTGTTCCCGGACAAGGCAGCCGCGGTTCGAACCAGGATGACCTGATCATGTCTGGAAGCATGGTCTCCGTTGCTTACTCCCCCAGTGTTGTGACTCGCGTTTATCTGCCCCCCTTTGAAGAATGGGAAGACAAAACCGGTACTTCATTTGGTTTTCGTGCCGCTGTCAAAGCCCCCATGAAGTCCAGTTCCAGTTCACGCCGACGGTTCTTCCGCAGCAGTTCTTCAACCAAAATTGAGACCATCTACCTGGGCATGTTTATTCAGTTTAACAGCAAAACAGACAGTCCTAATGGCGAAGATTCAGCCATGTTCGTGGTCCGGGCAGATGCTTCCGGACAGGATTTCATCGGCCCCGAAATCAAACAGACCGGCTGGTGGACATTGGGCATGTCCTTTACCCCTGATGGACGAACCCACTATTACGCAAAGCCTGGAGTTGGTCCACTGACTCAGGCTGACCGCTTTGCTTCACATTATCCCTATGGAACCCAGATCCAGTCATTCCACACCGCATTCTTCAATGTGTGCAATCAGGATAACGGACGGACCTGGTCTACTGAGTGGATCATTGATGATCCGGCGATGTATTACATCAGCCGTTAGTTAAACAGAAGATCGATCAAAACAAATCAGATTATTTCAGCTACGGCATACTCTCTCAGGGTATGCCGTTGATGTTTTTACGCTTATGATATTTTGCGTTCGCCCCGGCGTCTGATACCCGTTCAATCTCACCTCTTGTTTTGGATCCTCTGATGTTCGAAAATAAAATTAAAACACTGACTGCTCAAGGTGATGTTGCTTTAGGAGTGGGGATGCCAGATGCTTCGGAAATTCTGGCGAAGCTTTCCGTCGATACGGGAATCGATTTTTTGTGGATTGACCTCGAACATCGTCCGTACGGCATCAACGAAGTCAAAAATCTCCCGTTGATTGCCCGCAGACAGGGCTGCATGCCCATGATTCGCGTGCCGGGACTGGATCCAATGTACTTCAAAAAAGCCCTGGATATCGGTGCCAACACGATCATGGTTCCCCAAATCAATAACGCGGAAGAAGCAAAACTGGCCGTTCAATACGCCAAATATCCTCCCGAAGGGACGCGTGGCGTATCTCCTGACTGGGTGATGTTCCTGGATTACACCTTCGACGACTACCTGCCTTACGCCAACCAGGAAACCGCCATTGTTGCCCAGATTGAGTCACCGGAAGGCATCGAAAACATCGAAGAGATTGCCGCGGTAGACGGCATCGATGTCGTCTTTGCCGGCCCGATGGACCTGTCAGCATCACTGGGCATCATCGGACAGATCCAGCATCCCGAACTGCAGAAATTACTGGCTGATTTCCCCAAACGGGTCGCGAAAGCCAATAAGCCAGCGGGCATCACTTTCGGTGACCTGGATCGCTGTCGCCAGGCCATCGATGAAGGTTATCGCTTCGTGAATATCGGCTCCATCGCTTCACTGGGTGCCAATGGTATCAAATCTGTCCTGCCTGAACTGCGGGAACGGGCCCGAAAATAATTCCGAGAACAGAGCCAACTCCTCTGGAACACATAAACACAAATTGATACAATCGTTCCCAAACCAGCTCAAAACGATATCAGGTTAGTGCGGGAGCGAGTACAGCATGTTGACACTCTTGGGATCGGATCACGGTAAGGGATCTTTCTGCGATCAGTTAACACGACGCAGTTTTCTGCAGATCGGCAGCCTGGGGCTTTCCGGACTGACACTGCCGCGACTCTTACAGGCCGAAGCCGGGAATCCTTCTCAGAAGCGACAGAAGTCCGTTATTATGATCTACCTGGTCGGTGGCCCTCCCCACCAGGATATGATCGATCTCAAACCGGAAGCGCCAAAAGAAATCGCCGGTCCCTGGCGACCGATTGCCACGAATGTTCCCGGAATTGAAATCTGCGAAGCATTCCCGCGCCTGGCACAATCGATGGACAAAATGGTCCTCGTCCGTTCGATTGTCGGTTCACAAAGTGGCCACGATGCCATCCAATGTTTCAATGGCCATGATCCCCGCAAACCGACTCCCCAGGGGGGCTGGCCTCAATTTGGCTCGACTGTCGCGAAACTGCAGGGCCCCTATGTCGAATCGGCGCCTCCGTTCATCAGCCTCTGTTACCCCTGCACTCACGGCCCCTATAATGAACCAGGCCCCGGTTTTCTGGGACTGTCACAATCTCCCTTCCGACCAATGGGCCCGACCCGGCATGACATGGTTTTGAACGGCGTCTCGCTGGAACGACTGGCCGATCGTAAACAACTGCTGCAGGGAATTGATAACTTCAAACGGGAAGCAGATGCCTCGGGAATGATGACCGGGCTGGATACATTCACTGAGCAGGCCATGGGGGTCCTCACTTCATCCCAACTGGCTGAAGCGCTGGACCTGTCGAAAGAAGACCCCCAGACCGTCGCCCGTTATGGAACCGGCGATCCCACCAAATTCATTGACAGTAACGGCGCCCCCCGCGTCCCGCAGAGCATGCTTGTCGCCCGTCGCCTGATTGAAGCAGGTGCCCGCGTGGTGACCCTCAATTACAGCAAATGGGACTGGCATGGCGGCAAGAACAATTCCATCTTCAAACGGGAAGCTGAAGACTTCCCTGTCTTCGACCAGTGTGTGAGTGCGCTGCTGGAAGACCTGCATCAGCGCGGGCTGTCTGATGACTGCACCGTCGCGATCTGGGGGGAATTCGGCAGAACCCCCAAAATCAGCGCCCAGGTCGGCCGCGATCACTGGCCGCGCGTCAATTCAGCCATTCTGTTTGGTGGTGGCATGAAAACCGGTCAGGTTATCGGTGCGACGGACAGACTGGGAGGCGAAGCCGTCGACCGCCCGGTCACATTCCCCGAACTGTTTGCCACCCTCTATCACAACCTGGGTATCGAAACGGAACATACCACAGTCGACGATTTCAGCGGTCGCCCGCAATACCTGGTCGAAGGGCATGCCCGACCATTACCCGAATTGATCTGATACATTCTCAATCAATTCTCTCCTCTTGAGGTGTACAGCCGATTAAAACTTGAATCGCTGTCTGCGATCGGGTTAGAATTAGTGATAGTGCTCTTTCGAGAATGCTCCCTCCATTGAAGTGAGGCACAGCGTATACCACAGTGTCTCAACAGGCTTCAGCCAGATCATTACCCAAACACCGTAAAAGAAACCGGCGCATGAAGCAGTTTATTCGCATCACATCTCTGGTCTTAGTCCTCATCGGTTTGAGTCGCTTTACGAACTCTGCCGAAAAGACAGATCAAACAGCAGATGCTGCCCCCCGTTTTACAAACGAGCAACTCGAATTCTTCGAAAAATCAATTCGCCCCCTGCTGGCCGAACATTGCTACTCATGCCACAGCGGTCAGGCGAAACGCCTGGAAGGCGGATTGAGACTGGATGCCCGCGCGCTGCTGCTGAAAGGAGGCGATTCAGGACCGGCCGCGGAACTGAAGAAACCGCACGACAGTCTGCTGATGCAGGCGGTCCGCTACGAATCGTATGAGATGCCTCCCGATACACGACTGAAGCCCGAGCAGATCGCAGCACTCTCTCGCTGGGTGGAAATGGGGCTTCCCTGGCCTGACGAAAAAATACCTGCTGCGTCCGATGCCAATCAAGAGTTTGATCTGCCAAAACGCAAGCAGGAACACTGGGCCTGGCAACCTCTGAAGCAGGTGAAACCGCCCACCGTCCAGCAGAAAACCTGGTCAACGCATCCTGTCGACCAGTTCATCCTGGCCAAGCTGGAAGAAAAGCAGCTGCATCCGAGTTCTCCCGCAGACAAGCGTACGATTCTCCGCCGTCTCTGTTTCGACCTGACAGGACTGCCTCCCACACCAGAACAGATTCAGCATTACCTGAATGATTCGTCTACCGCTGCGACAGAAAAAATGGTCGACCAGTTACTGGCCTCGCCCCGGTTTGGCGAACGCTGGGCACGGCACTGGCTCGATCTGATGCGCTATGCAGAATCTCGAGGCCACGAGTTCGACAACGATGCCCCCAATGCCTACCAGTATCGTGACTATGTGATTCGTGCCTTGAATGCCGATCTACCTTACGACCAGTTTGTTACAGAACACATTGCCGGCGATCTCCTGCCGCAGCCACGTCTGAATCCCGATTCCCAGTTTGATGAATCCGTGCTGGCGACTGCATTCTGGTACCTCGGCGAATGGGTGCACTCACCCGTCGATATCCGCAAAGATGAAACCGACCGTTTCGACAACGCGATTGACGTCATGACCAAATCGTTTCTGGGCATGACCGTCTCCTGTGCCCGCTGTCATGATCATAAATTTGATGCAATTTCCACAAAGGATTACTACGCCCTGTATGGCTATCTGCAGAGCAGCAATTACCACCAGGTCAGATTCGAATCAAAAACACAGAATCAGAAAATCGCGAAACAGCTTGAACAACTCGATCAACGGCAGCAGGAAATTCTCAAAGCAAAAATCAAACCGGCTTTCAGTGAAGGCATTCAAAACTTCTTGAAATACTACTGGGAAGCCAAAGCGCTGGCAGAAAAATATCCAGCAGAAGACACAGCCGCCCTGCAAGCAGATCTGCAGCAGAAAGCAAATCAGGGAAAACTCTCGCCTCAAATTCTGAAGAACTGGGTCCGCTTTCTCAAATCAAACCCGGATCAGAGCCAGCTGATGTCACTCCGTTTTATGCTGGATTCAGACGAGGAATCCACACTCTTACCCCCTTCACCGTTTGCAAAAAAACAATCTGACCAGATGGATCAACGCATCATCATCGATTATGCGCGGTCAGCCCCGGAAGAATTCATTACAGATGGATTTATCTTTGGCATGGCACCGCGCTCACGAGGAACGCTGGTGCTTGAATCGTCCGATACGCTTCCCGTTCTACTTGCACAAACCGAAGGCGCTGCCCGGCGTGATCCGCTCTGGAATGATCTGGTAGATACAAAGTCACCACAACTGAACCAGAAAAACAGGCTGCGGTCCTACCCCCGTGCGGGCAGAACACTCCGCACTCCGACATTCGAAGTCCAGGGAGCAGTCAACTATCGCGTGAAAGGAGACTGCTGGGTTTATGCCTGCGTCGATTCCCATCGACTGCTGTTTGGCCCTCTGCATGGCTCCACACTCAAAAAAGTGCAAGCCACTCCCGACGGCAAGCCGGTCTGGGTCACTCACGATCTCTCCCGCTACAAAGGACATCGCGTCCATCTCGAATTCACGCCCATCGATCAGTCTCCCCTGGAAGTGTATCAGGTCAGACATGGGGCGTCTCATCCGGAACCTGACCTGACAACCGTCAGTCTGACGGGCTCCAAAGTGCCGCTTGCATTGGAAACCGCGTTTGATGAATTTGTTTCGGGTAAGCCTGATCCAACCTCGCAGTCAGTGGCCCTGGTCAACTGGGTGCTGCAACATCCCGATCTGTTCTCAGAACCTCAGAGTCCCGCCAGGCAGGACCTCAAAGCAGGAATCGAAGACTGGCAGCAGCAGCGGAATACGTTGAAAAAATCGATTCGAACCGCATCCCAGACTGCGATGGCCATTATGGATGGGAGTGCCGAAAACGATCACGTCCTGATTCGAGGCAGTCATCAGAATACCGGCCCCCTGGTGGAACGCCGTTTCCTGGAAGCGCTGGGAGGGGCTTCACCCAGGCGCAAAGCTGGCAGCGGTCGACTGGAACTGGCTGCCGCAATCAATGCTCCTGAAAATCCACTCACACATCGTGTGATCGTGAACCGCGTCTGGGCTCATCTGTTTGGGCGTGGCATTGTTCCCAGTGTCGATAATTTCGGCGTACTCGGAGAACGTCCTTCTCATCCGGAACTCCTCGATTTCCTGGCTTTGAAGTTTCTTGAAGAGGGGCGCTCTCTCAAGAAGATGATCAAATATCTGGTGCTGACGCAGACCTATCAGCAGTCGAGCAGCACCACACAGGATGTCGCGGAAATTGATCCCGATAATGTGCTGCTTCACAAAATGCCTTTGAAACGTCTGGAAGGGGAAGCCATCCGCGATGCATTACTGCAGATTTCGGGACGACTGGACGAGACCCTGTATGGCCCCTCCATTCCCGTGCATCTGACGAAATTCATGGATGGCCGAGGCAAACCTCCTGTTAACGGCCCCCTGGATGGTGCTGGCCGTCGATCCATTTATATTCAGGTCCGTCGCAATTTCCTGTCGCCGATGATGCTGGCCTATGATACTCCCAGCCCGTTCAGCACCATGGGCCGTCGCAATGTTTCCAACGTCCCCGCACAGGCATTGATCATGATGAATGATCCGTTTGTCCTGCAGCAGGCGGAACTGTGGGGCAAACGCGTGCTGACGGAATCGGAATTACAGACAACGGAAGACCGCATTCGCTGGATGTATGAATCCGCGCTGGGCCGACTTCCTTCACCTGAAGAACTAGAGACAGCGCGAGAGTTTATCGAACAGCAGACGAAATCAAACCCTTCCGATTCAGACCAGGCCCGTATCTGGTCTGAGTTGGGACATGTGATCTTCAATCTTAAAGAGTTTATTTACCTGTTTTAGGTTTCAGAAAGCCGACAGCATGCACTGTGGAAATTTCCGACATCAGTTTACGCGAAGAGAGATGCTCACCCAGTGTGCGAACGGGTTCGGCGCAGCTGTGCTGACAGCCCTGCTGCAGGATCGTGGCTTCGCCAGCGAATCAACGGGCAAAACACACTTCCCCCCCAAAGCCAAAAATGTGATCTTCCTGTACATGGATGGCGGCCCTTCCCAGGTCGATACCTTCGATCCCAAACCGATGCTGTCGAAATTTAACGGAAAAAGTCCCGGCGATTTTTTCAAAGTCGAAGCAACTCAGTTTGACAATGTCGGCAAAGTGTTGGAAAGTCCCTGGAAGTTCCAACCGTACGGCGAGAGTGGCATCCCCGTCAGCGATCTCTTCCCGCAGATCGGTTCCTGTATTGATGACATGGCTGTGATTCGCTCTGTCGTCTCACAATTTCCCGAGCATACATTTGCCAATTATTTCCTGCATACCGGCAGTGGCCTGCAGGGACGCCCCAGCATGGGGGCCTGGGTGAATTATGGTTTGGGAAGTGAGTGTCAGGATCTACCCGGCTTTGTAGTCATCAACGGGGGACTGATTCCTCCCGGCGGACTCGACTGTTTTAACAGCGGTTTTCTCCCCGCCAGCTTCCAGGGTTCCGTCTTCAAACCGGGAGGCAGCGGAATCGCCAATGTGGAAAGGCAGGAAAAATCCGGTCAGACCCAAATTCAGAAGCTCAAACTGATGCAGCAGCTGGATCTGCTCAAACAGCAGCAGACCGGCGTCCATGATGAAATCGAATCCGCGATTTCCAATTATGAACTCGCTTATAAAATGCAGATGGCCATCCCCGACCTGATGACATTCAACAGCGAAAGCAAAGCCACGCTGGACCTGTATGGTTTCAATGCAGAGTATGCCCCCACACGCACTTACGGTGCGGAGTGCCTGCTCGCCCGGAGACTCGTCGAACGCGGAGTCCGCTTCGTGGAGTTGACCTGCCCGAATGTCAAAGGGGATCGCTGGGATCAGCACAGTAATCTGAAACGGGATCATGAAAATAACGCCCGCGCCGTCGATCAACCGATCGCCGGACTGCTGAAAGATCTGAAACAGCGCGGACTGCTGGAATCGACCCTGGTCATCTGGGGGGGCGAGTTCGGCAGAACCCCCTTTGCGCAAGGCAAGAACGGGCGGGATCATAATCCGTTCGGCTTTACCATGTGGATGGCCGGCGGAGGCATTAAGGGAGGCATGACCTATGGCGCCACCGATGACTGGGGCTACAAAGTCGTCGAAAATCGCGTCGAAATTCACGACATTCATGCGACAATGCTGCACCTGCTGGGACTGGAGCATACCAGGTCCACGTTCCGTTTTGGAGGTCGTGACATGCGTCTGACTGACGTGCATGGCCATGTGATCCACGACATCATCGCTTAAGCTGGTCACTATACAATTCGATTGCATATTTTGAAGAGGCGCTCAGATGGTCAAACACTGGCAAAGTATTTGTTGTGTATTCTCAATGTGTCTCGTTTTTTCCGCCGGGCCGCTTCGCTCGGAAGACTGGCCCGCTTTTAGAGGCCCTCTGGGAAATGGCATCTCCCGGGAAACCGATGTACCGCTCAAATGGAGCGCCGAAGAGAATATCCGCTGGAAAGCACCGCTGCCTGCTCCTGGCAACAGCAGTCCCATCGTTTCAAATGGCAAAGTTTTTATCACCTGTGCTGAAAACGAAGGTCGCAAACGCAGTCTGTACTGTTTTGACAGAACCAGTGGAAAGCAGCTCTGGGTTCAGAGTGTCAACTACGACAAAGTGATGCCGACCCATAAGACGAACAGTTATTGCGGTTCAACACCTGCCACCGATGGTAAGCGGGTTGTCGCCTGGCATTCTTCAGCCGGTTTATACTGTTATGACTTTGCAGGGAAAGAACTCTGGCATCGCAGCCTGGGTGAATTTGAACACATCTGGGGCTACGGTGCTTCGCCTGTACTGCACGCAGGCAAGATCATTTTGCACTGCGGACCTGGAAAACGGGTTTTCATGACTGCCCTCGACCTGGAAAGTGGAAAAACGCTCTGGGAAACAGACGAGCCGGTTGCCGGCGATGGTCAATATAATGACCAGAGGAAGTACATGGGGTCCTGGAGTACTCCGGTAATCGCTAATGTGAACGGTCAGACGCTTATCATCTGCAGCATGGCGCTGCGAGTGAATGCCTATGAGCCCACATCCGGTAAAATCATCTGGAGTTGTGAAGGTCTGCACGGAAAGAAAGGGGATCTCGCCTATACCTCCCCTGTTTTGGCAAACGAGATTTGTGTGGCCATGGGTGGCTTTAATGGTCCCGCTATCGGCTTCAGGATGCAGGGCAGCGGCGATATTACAGACGCACAACGATTGTGGTTGAAAGAACCGAATCCGCAGCGGATCTCTACTGGCATTATTACGAACGGGCATCTGTTCATGGCTAACGCCGGGCCGAATCTGTTTCAATGTCTGAATCCTGCCACAGGGGAAATCGTCTGGCAGGAGCGATCCGGCGGAGCCGCTTGCTGGGGTTCCATGGTCTTAGCCGACAAACATCTGTATGTCACCGATCAGAATGGAACGACGCACGTCTTCCAACCAAGCACTGCCGGGCTGGAAAAAGTTGCTGAGAACCCGCTGAAGGAACGCAGCAATTCCACACCTGCTTTTTCTGACGGACAGGTCTTTATCAGAACTTTTCGGCATCTCTACTGCATCGGGAAGTAGTCCATTGAAAGACTGCTTTATAGGCTGACCATACTGCAGCGGGTGAATTGAGCTCCGGATTTACCAGAGTTCAATTTCCAGTTCGAGTTCCACGCCAAACTTTTCTGATACCGTATGCTGTGCCAGATTGATCAGATCGAGGACGTTTTCTGTCGTGGCGTTCTCATCGTTAATGATGAAATTAGCATGTCGATCACTGATCTCTGCACCTCCGATACGAGTGCCTTTGAGACCAGCCTGTTCAATCAAAGCACCAGCGTGCATGCCACGTGGATTCTTGAAAATGCAACCGGCTGACTGGTGGGTCAAAGGCTGATTCGCCTTTTTCATGATCCAGTTCTTTTTCATCCGGTTTGTGACTTCTTCCGAATCATCAGCCGTCAGTTCAAATACTGCTTCGATAATCGCCAGTTCATTGATACTGCTCTCACGGTAGCTGAAGCTCAGTTCGTCCGCAGTTCGCACAAACTTTTCTCCCCGCGCGGTCAGAACGGTCACGGAAGTCGCGAACTGGCCGGTATCGCCATTATGACCGCCGGCATTGCCATGTAATGCGCCGCCAACAGTTCCCGGAATTCCGACTAGAGACTCCAGGCCCGCCAGCCCCGCTTTGACCGTTTCTGAGACCAGGTTGGAGAGTAAAGCCCCCGCGCCGGCAGTGACCGTAGTCCCCTCGATGCTGATTTTAGAAAACTCGTCGGCATGGATGCGGATAACGGCCCCCTGCACACCGGAATCTTTAATCAGAATATTAGAGGCACCGCCAAAGACGCGTACCGGAATTTCATTCTCAACACAGCATTTGATCACAGCCTGCAGTTCGTCTGCGTTCCGTGGTTCCAGAAAGAACTGTGCTGGCCCCCCTATTTTGAAATAGGAATATTTGGCCAGTGGTTCAGATGGTTTGAGAATCTCTTTGAAGTCTTCGATTGAACTCATGATGGATCCGATTTATTTCGCCCGCTCCCATAGTAATGATAATATCACCAGATTGAGCCTCAGTCTCTAAAGTTGAGAGCATCTGGTCAAGGGAACTGCTGAAACTGACCGAAGCATTATGCAGAAGAATTCGCTGAACCAGCTCTTTTGACGTTTCGACAGGTTCTTCAGCGAGTTTTTCGCGGGCGGCATACACGGGAGCAATCAGAATCCGGTCCGCCTGCTGAAAGCTGCGGGCATAATAATCCATCAACGCCTGTGTACGCGAAACCTGATGCGGTTCATACAGACACCAGATCCTGCGATCGGGATATTCCTGCCTTAACATCTTTAACGTCGCCTGAATGGCTGTCGGATGATGGGCATAATCATCGAACAGTGTTATCCCCTTATAGGACCCCATCCGCTCGTAACGTCGACGAATCCCGGGGAATTCGTAAATCCCCTCTCGAATCTGTTCCGCATCAATCCCGGCGGTATGACAGAGAATGGCAGCGACCATCGCGTTGGAAACGTTATGTTTTCCCGTTTTCTGTAGCGAAATTTCAGAAAAGTACTCTCCCTGATGGAACAGTCGAAACCGCAACCCGAACGCCGTCGTTTTAATATCGGTAGCCCACCAGTCCGCCCCGCGTTCCAGCGAAAACGTGGAGATTTTTGCTTTACAGGCTTCACGCAGCTTCTGTAAGCCCATGCAGGTAGAGGGTAATACTAATGTCCCTCCCTTAGGTATCCGCGCCACGAACTCGGCATAAGCGGTTGTCATATCATCCTGATTTTTAAAATAATCAAAATGGTCGGGTTCGATATTGGTAATCGCTGCGTAAAAAGGGAATAAATTCAGAAAACTACGCTGATATTCACAGCTCTCAGCGACGAACAAAGCACCTGCGCCAGCCCAGCCATTCAGATTCTGGCTGCATAGTTCGGCACCAATGACCGCGGAAGGGGATACGCCGGCATTCTGCAGGATAAATGCTGTCAAAGCTGTGGTCGTGCTTTTCCCATGCGTTCCGGCAATACAGACTCCCTGCTTCTGACGCATCAGATGCCCCAGCATCTGGGCATACGAAAACTGGGGAATTCCCATTCGTTGTGCAAATCGACGCTCCGGATTCGCCAGACCGATCGCAGGACTATAAACAAGTACACTCGTCCCTTCGGGTACAAACCGCATGTCATGCCCCTGGTGCACGCGGTATCCTCCTGCACGCAGAGCAGGTTCTGTAGCGAGAGGGGGGCTTAAATCAGATCCTGTGACTCGACAGCCGGCACTAGCCAGATATTCTGCCAGGGCCTTCATTCCGGAACCGCAAATGCCAACCAGATGGGCTGAAGTCGGCAAGGCAGATGATTCCAGACGTAGCCCGTCTGCTGACTGACTTTGCTGATGAATATTCTCTTTTGACAGGATCATAATCGCCTTAATGTTTATCTGAAGTTCCCGATGATATTTCTCGCAGGGGTTTTCCCAGACAAGTGGCAGGCCTCGGCTGGATCGGTCCGAAATCCTACGTCTCTAACTATCGGGAATCAGCGCGTTCTGAATCCATTGGTTATGACTTTTGTTTCGACTGGATAAACATTATCGAATAGCAAGATCCTGTTGCATCAAGCCGGTCGGCTGGTGAAAATTGATAAGATAGGAAGACTCAACCTGATTTTTACCCGAATCAGGAAGAATTCATTGATCTCCTGCCAATTTTCGTAAGTTCTTATAATTCTTCTCCGGCTGCGATACAATGCATTATGCCTCGAAATGGAATCTGTCTGAAGATCAGTTTTCAGGTCCCGTTTTCCATCAGACGCTGGTTAACGGAATTGCTACACAAGGAAAATCATCATGCAGACATCCGATTTTGATAAACAGGCCGCACATCGCTATTTTGCCGCGGACAGCTTCAATAAAACATGGGAGTTTCTGGAAAAACAGGATCGTGCAGCTACGGAAAATCTGGAGATGATTTCCACTTGTCATGCCTCTTTGTGGCACTGGTTGCAATTTGAAAATCACACGGATGAAAATATTTCCATCGCTTACTGGCAGTTATCACGAGTCTACGCGGTTACGAATCAGCCCAGTAATGCATTCAGTTTTGCGATGCTCTGTCTCAAAATCACTCAGGATAAACATTTAAGCCCGTTCTGCCTGGCGTATGCTTATGAAGCTCTGGCCCGCGCTGCTTCGATCTCCAATAAACCGGAAGAAGTAGTAACTTATGTAGAACAGGCTAAAAAAATCGCAGAATCAGATCTGAAAGGCGATGAAAAACAGCAATTACTGGATGATCTGAATACAATATAAGCAGTCGATTCGCTGTCAGTCACTTCGAACAACAGACTTCCTGCTGTCCTGTCACGATACATTTGCACAAATCATGGATAAACTGAAACAACTCCTGGAATCCTATTTCGAGATCCCCGCTGCGGGTCCCGGCCAGGGTTCCGCCTGGAATTTTCAGTGGAATTCTCCCTGGCCTGGCTGGTTACCTGACTGGACGGTACTCCTGCTGGTCAGTGGGATCGTTTTTTTGCTGATCTATGCATATCTGAAAGATACCGCTCACCTGAATGTAAATAAACGTCTGGTTCTGATTGGAATCCGACTGACACTGTTTGCCATCGTTATCCTGTTCCTCACGCGGTTCACCTTAACCATTCATAGAACCGGGCTGCCATTCGTCGCCGTACTCATTGATGATTCTGCCAGTATGGGACTCGAAGATGATTACGCGGAATTACCCTCCAGCAGTATGAGCAAACCATTCCTGCAGGAGAGTCGGGGAAAAAACCGACTGGAACTGGTAAAAGATCTCCTGCTGCAAAATGAAGCCCGTTTTTTGACGGAACTTCAGAATAAACACAAACTGAGACTTTATCATTTTTCCGACGAATGCCTGCCTCTGGGCGAACAGGGGCTGATCGATCTCCAGAATTACCAGCAGACAAAGGAAGTGTTAAAACAGCTGGAACCGGTGGGAAAAGAAACGCGTCCGTTTCATGCAGTCCAAAAAGTTCTCAATGATTTTCGGGGAACCCCACCGACGGCCATCATTGTACTCAGTGACGGCATCTCCAGTACCGGTGACCTCGATCTCCTCTCCCGCGCCGGGACACTGGCAAAATCCAAGCTGGTTCCCCTCTTTCCCGTCGGTGTCGGCAGCGAACAGCCGGTGAAAGACCTGCAATTGTATGACCTGCTGGTTGATGATGTTGCCTTCATCAACGACCCCGTCACCGTCTCTGCGAAAGTAAAATTCTTTGGTATCCAATCCGGTAACATGAAAGTCAGTCTCAGGGAAGCACACACCGGCAGTCCCCTGGCGTCGCGGCAGTTCCCGATCAATGCCCAGAAAGATTATCAGAAAATTGAGCTGACATTCACTCCCACGAAACCCGGTTTACTCGAATATGTCATCGCGGTCGAACCGGTAAAAGGAGAAGTCAATCTCAAAAATAATCAGCAGACGAGTCAGATTTCTGTACTCGATCAGAAAATCCGTGTCCTGCTCGTTGATTCGGTTCCCCGGTATGAATACCGCTATCTCAAACATCTGCTGGAACGGGATAAAACGATCGAGCTTCGCAGTATTCTGCAGGAATCGGATCTGGAATATTCATCAGAGGATGCCACTGCTCTCGATTATTTTCCGGTCAAAAAAGAAGATCTGTACCAATATGATGTCGTCATCCTGGGTGATGCCGATCCGGCCTACTTCAGCCAGGCAGTATTTGAGAACCTGGACCAGTTCGTTCGGGAAAAAGGTGGCGGGCTGATTATGGTGGCCGGTCCCCGTTTTTCTCCCCACGCTTATTTAAACACTGATCTGGAAGCATTGCTGCCGGTCGAGATTTCCAATAGCAGGCAACCTGCAGAGTACAAACCGGTGATCGAAGGTTTTCAGCCGGAGTTGACCACGGAAGGACAATTCAGTACCTCCATTTTTCGGTTTGCTGACAATGCTGAAGAAAGCCAGTTGATCTGGAATCAGCTGCCTGAGCTGTACTGGTTTTATGCAGCAGATGAGATCAAACCGGGCGCCTCCGTCTTCGCAGTGCATCCGACGCAAAAGGGAAAAAAAGGTCAGAGAATTCCCATTATCTCGACCCAGCGAGTTGGTGCCGGCAAAGTCATTTTCAACGCCACGGATGACCTGTGGCGTTGGCGGGACCTGGTAGGAGACCTTTACTATTCGCGATTCTGGGTGCAAACGATTCGCTATCTGAGTCGGTCCAAACTCTTAAACCAGGAACAGGCTGTAGAACTGACGCTGGACAGGAAGACCTACCAACAGGCGGATACCGTACAGTTTCGTGTCAAATTCCTCGATGAACAGTTGATTCCCACAGATTCAAAAAGCGTCACGGTCATGCTCGAACGACAGGGCGAAGCTTCGAAGCCGGTGAAATTAACGCCTCTGGAAAACTCACCCGGAATTTTTGAAGGCAGTGTCTCGAATATCCCGGAAGGCGCCTATCACACCTGGGTCTCACAGCCCATTCTTCAGGGAACGCCGCCTGCGGTGGATTTTCGCGTCGAAATTTCTCAACGCGAACTGGTCAACCGCGATATGAATCAGAGTGACATGAAAAAAACGGCCCGTGAATCGCGTGGAAAATATTTTCCCATTTATGCAGCAGAACAGCTTCCCCAGGCCATACCGGCGGGCCATCCCGTTCCACTGGAAAATGAGGAACCGATCCCTCTCTGGAATCGCTGGGAATTCCTGATACTGTTTACTTTACTCATCTCAGCAGAATGGCTGTTAAGAAAACGTTTTCGCTTAGTATAATAAACCATAGTCACTTTTTGGGGCCTCAATCAGTTTTCCTGAAACCGGTATCATGCAACATTCCATTCGAGCACAACTGGAACAACTGCATCACAAGATTCGCCAGCTCATCTGGCTGAATGGATTGTGCTGGGGACTGACCCTGTTTCTCGGGCTCGCAGCATTGATCATCAGTCTGGACTGGATGCTGAATATTTCAGATCCCGCCAGCAGACTCCTGCTCGGTCTTGCAGCAGGTTCCAGTGTGATCTGGATCCTCTGGAAACATCTCATCATCCCGTTAAAAACCCCTCTGACCGATTTAGACCTGGCGCTCAAAATTGAACGTCGCTACCCGACATTGCGAGACAGTTTTTCCAGCAGCATTCAGTTTGATCACCAGTCCAACACTCAGTTTGCCGGTTCAACACAGATGCGTCAGGCTGTGATCGACGATGCCTATCAACGTGCCTCTCAGATTAATTTTCTGGAACTGGTTGATACACACCCCCTCAAAAAGATTATGTTTTCTGCGACTCTGCTCTGCCTGATCACAGCCTTCTTAACCCTGCTGCATCCGCAGGCAGTGATCCTGGGGCTTCACCGCCTGATACTCCCTTTCTCGGCGCCGGACTGGCCTCAACGGGTTGAACTGCTGATCCTGGACGAAAAACTGGTTCCCATCGAAACCGGGCCCGACAATCCCTACCAGGTAGTCGAAGGACAGACATTTCAGTTTTTTGTTGAAAACCGCAAAGGCACTCCTCCCGACGATCTTCGTCTCGAATATCAGTCCCGTCACAAAGAACAGACTGCGGGTAAAATTTATTCTGACCCCCTGCGTATTGTATCGGTTCCCGATAATTCGGGAGTCACACATGATCTGGGCACAGGTTCTTTAGTCATCACAAACAAACTGCTCAAACTGCGCGCAGTTGGCGGTGATGATACCCACATGCCCTGGCTCAATATTGTCTCGGTCCCTCCCACCATGATTCGACTGGAGCAGGTCAGACTTATTCCCCCCGCTTACTCGCAGCTCACCGAAGAAGTCCTCCCCACCGGAATAGGCAACTTCAAAGCGCTGGTCGGCACGCGTGTTGAATTTAAAGCCAGTTCAAACAAACTGTTGAAAACGGTAGACCTGCGGATTAAAAACAGCGAACCTGTATCCCTTAAATTACAACCGGATCGTAAACATTTTTCAGGTACCTTTGTTGTCAATGCGCCGGGAACATATTCCTACTGGTTCGAAGCGGAAAATGATCAGGGCTTTAAACCGCCCAATCCCGATCATTTTGAAATCACTGTAATCAGCGATGACGTACCGGAAATTTTTCTGGAAGTTCCCGATACCGACCTGCAAGTGACACCCACTGCTCAAGTCCCTCTCAAAGTCGTTGTTCATGACGACCTGGGGATCGAAGATGTTCTCATCCGCTATCAGAAATCTTCCAGCGAGGAGACTCTCTCGCGCGCCTTGCGTACAGACCGTGAAAACTTTTCTTTTCGCCTGCCATTCCCCCCGGAGTCGGCAGCAAACCAGCGGCAAAACCAGTTGAAGGACCTGACGCTGACAGACAACTGGAAGCTCTCTGAACTGGCGCTTAAAGAAGGGGATCGGATTATTTTTCGGGCCGAAGCCCGTGATCTATTCCAGGACAGTTCCGCAACCAGTTCACAGGAAGCGCAACCTCCAGACTCCCATACAGGAACCAGTATTTCGCGAGTATTGACCATTGTCAGCCCGCAGTTCAAAGCCAATGAACTGGCGAATCGTCAGGCAAACCTGCTGGAAGAACTCGCCCGTATCCTGAAAGACCAGAGACTGCTGCGAACGGAAATCAAAGACGTTCAGCATCAACTGCAGCGCGTAGGCCAGGCACGTACCGAAGAAATTGATACGATCAAACAGGTGGAAATGGATCAGAAGCGGATCGCATCGCAGCTCCATAGCCCCCGGACAGGTCTGGAGCAACGTTCCAGTGAACTGCTGCAGGAACTGGAATGGAATCGCATTGAAGATCCGGCCATGCAGCAACGACTCGCAGAACTCAACACGGAACTTTCCCAGTTGAATCAGCAGGTCTTCCCGGAGATCCAGGAGCAGATCACACAGGCTCGAAAAAAAATGTTGGCGAAAGTGGATACACAACCATCCCGGGAGCCGGGCACAACATCATCCAGCAAAGAAACAAAGTCTACCGCTACTGAAGAGAACAAGGGCACAAAAGATGGAGCGGAAACAACACCCCTGGAATCATTAACCATCGCCGGGAATGGTCAACAGCGTGTGATTGAAAGGCTGGATCATGTCTTAAAATCACTGGCGCAGTGGCAGCAGACAAGGGATCTGGTTTCCGAGCTGGATGAACAGATCCAGCAGCAGGCAGACATTCAAAATCAGACAGAAAAGCTGGCCAGGAAAACCATTACCAAAACTTTTGGCAAACTGAAACTGCAGGAACAGGCAGACCTGGAAAAACTTGCTCATCGCCAGGAGCAACAGGCCGATCACTTTAAAGCCTTCCGCAATCTGCTTGATACATTAAACGACCAGGACCAGGAGATCTCCCATTCCGAACGGCAGCGAAACCAGGAAGCAATCGACTTCCTGCGGAAAAATTCGATTCCCGAAGTCATGAAACAGACCGCAGACAGAATAAAACAGAATCAGGTGGGGCAGGCATTACAGGAACAGCAGCAACTTCAGGAATCGATGCAGAAATTAAAAAATATTTTCGAAAACCAACCCGTCAATTCGACTGCAGAAATGTTAAATCAATTGATAAAAAGTGAGCAGGAATTAAACCTGATCAAACAAAAACAGGAGGAAATATTACAAAAACTGAAGAAAGCAGAGAATGCAGCTGATAGTGAAGAAAAAGAGGCCGAACTGCAGAAGTTAAGAAAACAGGAGCAGGAACTGAAACAGCAGATGCAACATCTGGAACTGAAACTGCAGCGACTCAGCCTCAATAAAGCAGCGGATTCGATGCAGCGCAGCGGCCGGCGAACATCTCAGATCGACAATGCATTACAACAGGGAAATACGGAAGAAGCACAGGAACAGATCCAGGAATCGCTTGATGATCTGGAGCAGGCACAACGTGAACTGGCTGCCCGTCGCAACGAGCTGGAGGAATCTCTGGCCTTTGAAGAATTCATCAAGCTGGAATCAGAAATCAAAGGACTGATTGAACGGCAGCAGTCGGTAATTGAAGAGACCGTCCGGCTGGAACAGGAACGCATTTCACGGGGTCGCTGGTCTCGGGGACAGTTGAAATCTCTAAAACTACTACAGCAGACCGAACAGGACCTGCAGTTGCAGTCCGTCAAAGTAGCAGAAAAACTGTCGAAAGCCCCTGTATTTAAACTGGCGATGGAGAAAGCAATCGATCAACTGGAATTGGCTGTCGACCGCCTGGACCAGAGGCTGACGGACCAGCAGACGCTAAGCGCCGAACAGAATGCCCAATCCAGATTCAAAACACTGCTGCAGGCCCTGAATGCCGAAACGGAATCCGAGCAGACAGAACAGCAACCAGAAGATGGCCAGCAGATGATGCCCTCCGATCAGATTCCCATCATCGCACAACTTCGGTTACTCAAACTCCTGCAAGAGGATATTCTTGAGCGGACGACAGAGTTTAATGACACTCTGACTCCACAAAAACAATTAACGGCACAGCAGCTTGAATTAAGAAAGCAACTTTCAAAAGAACAGGCTGATCTGGCAGAACTCTCTCAGAAAATATTAGAGCTCTTTAATCAACTCCTGCCGGACAACCCGGAAGAAAATCTTGAGATCCAATAATGCAGATGAGAAATTCTAAATCAACACCGTTCCTGTATCTGCTGGCGATCAGTACGTCCATCGTCTTTACTGTCTTTGAACAGCCGACGAACGCAGATGAAAGCTCTGAAAAAAAAGAACCCGTCAAAACTCAGAGAACAGAGTCAGAACCGGACGAACCTGTCGACAAAATCCAACCGGACAAAGACCAGTCTGATAAGCAGGTAGAAAAGCTCAAAAAATGGGCTCAAAAAAATCAATTACCGATTGAACCCATCATTAAAGAGATGGAACGTGCCGGCAAACTGATTGAAAAGCAGGATGGCGGGAAAGAAGTGCTACAGGTTCAGAAACAGGTTGTGGAAGACCTGGAAAAACTGATTCGCCTGGTCGAACAGGCACCGAAAACCTCGATGCGTCTGCAAAATCAGAATAATCAGCAGCAACAGGATCAGCAGCAGAAACGACAGGATCGTGAAGGGATGCAGAAACAGAACAATGAGAATCAGCTCTCCCAAGGACCTGCGCGGCAGTCCACCGACCGCCAGAATGAAGGCCAGGTAACTCCCGGCAATCTGAATGCGAAAAGCAACTATGCCAAAGATGCGTGGGGACATCTGCCACCCGCGATGAGACAGCAGTTATTGAACATCTACACCGAGAAATTTCTTCCCCAGTACGAAGATCAGGTGCGACGTTATTACGAGGCTCTGGCAGAAAAGAAAAAACGTACTCCCTGACTGTTTCGGGAAAGCCAGGGAAGTACGTTTTCAGAGAGCATAATTAGTCAGGCACATCAGACTAATGATCAGGGGGCGACGACATTGAATGTGTCGCTTCGATAAATCGTCGTATCATAGCTGTTTCCACTATACAGACGCACGTAATTCCAGCGACGGGCTCCCCGTAATGCAAATCCGGGAGTTGTCGCCAGTTCTGGTGTGCGATAAGCAGAACGACTTTCCGGACGCGGATAACGGGCAGCGACCTCTGGTGGCAACTCATGGCTGTAATAGGAACGGCCGAATGTCCAGTTTTCTGCTTCTGCAGACTGAGTTCCGCTGCCGATGCTCAGAGTGGCTGTTAAGATTCCAAGCATCAATAATCGAGTGGTTGACTTTCCGATTTTTGCAGAGTGTTGGAATTTCATAAGACTCACCTCTTCAATGTTGTTCAACATGTTGATTTTTTGCAACACGCTGATACTGTTTTGAAACGAATGTTGAATCGAATCAACATTCACTCTTCAATTCAGGGGATGAAGAAGTAAGACGCAGATTGTATGCCAGTCACGAACCAAATCACTCAGTCGAGCGGAATACCTGCTTTCTTATAGAGCTCTGCTTTTTTCCTGTTATCCTGGAGAACCAGGATATTTCCGGACTCTGCATCGTAGCCATACATTTTGTATGGCGGGAGTTCAGCGAATTCGATGCGATTCTCTTTCATCATCTGCATATATTCATCGTAAGTGGGGAACCGGTCATTCAGCGCTTTGTGCGCTTTAATTGCCTGCTGCATTCCCAATGTGCTGACCCGGGACGACATGGAAACATAAGCACTGCCAGCCTGGGTGAAAGGGTCGACCCCTTTAATTTTGCCATCTACAACTTCAATATCCGGATTTTCTAATGCCTTTTTTGCATCCACCACAACAGCGGTGGTCTTGTGGATAATGCTTTTCTTATTGTCATCCGCATTATCAGCCTGCCCGTCGGCAGCTGCATTTTCGGCTGCCGGTTCCTGAGGCATTTTCTTCCGGGGTTGTTCTTCGATTGTTTCTCCCTGTTGACGGGCGATTTCTTTTGGATCCTTACATCCATTACCTGCCAGCATGACCATCACTGCTGCTAACAGCAGGCTGGTCGCATCAAACATTCTTCGGGTCTTTTTTTTCATCTGACACACTCGTTTATTTTTTAATGCTGAGATTCTGGAAACGACACGCTCTGAACTGACAGAGTACCATAACCAGATAATTGTTTCATCCAAATCCTGGCGATTCAAGCAAGGGAAATAGCAGTAGAACCCAGAAGGAAATTCGCTGGTTTCCAAATTCCAGTGAGGATTTTACATATTTCGCAATTTTATATGGTAAATGTCATTGGTTTGAGAACAAGTTTCAATAAGCAGGCAGAATTTTACTGACAATATACTAACCATTTGTATTGATAATGACATAAGAATTGGCGAAGATTTCCGTTCTAAAGCAAAGTTTGCTTCTATTTAATTTTAATGGCCCTTTGATTTCATTATGATTAAACGATTGCAAATCGCCAAAGCCTCTTCCGAACGGAGTTCCCGACTTTTATGTCGACTTCCACATCGTCTTTACATCCAGATACGAGGGGTTTGTTTACATCTTTACTGAGTAAAGATCGTTTGCGGATTTTCGGTTATATCCGAACACTCGTCCCCAATAATTCAGATGCAGAAGATGTTTATCAGCATGTCTGTTTAACACTGTGGAATAAGTTCGATGAATTTGATCAGGACCGGGACTTCTTCTCCTGGGCCTGTGGAGTCGCTTTTTTTACCGTTTGCAATTATCGAAGAAGTATTGGAAGAGATCGACATTTTTTCAATCAGGAACTCATTGAAACCATGTCCCATGAACGTGAAGAACATTTAAACAACCACGATATTCGCCTCGATTTTCTGCAGGACTGCATGCAGAACTTGAATTCCTCAGACCAGCAGTTACTAAAAAATGCAGTATACGAAAATCAGTCGGTGAAAGAGATCGCCAAAACTGCAGGAAAAACAATCCAAACCCTTTATAACCGCCTCTCACTCCTCAGACGTGAACTGGCGGCTTGTATATCCCGTAAGCTTCAAAGTGAGCGTCAACAATAATGTCGGTACAGGATATTCCCCCGGAATTCGAAGAATTGTTGAACCGGCTACTCGATAGCCCGGAGGGAGAGTTTTCGCCTACAGAGTTCGAAGCATTTCAAAACATTCTGAAAAGCAGTCCTGATGCGATGCACCAGTATTTTCAGTACATCGACATCAATACCGGTATCAAATCAGACTGGAACGAACGACTTCAGTCCCTTGAACAGATCGTGACGCGAGAAACTCCAGCTTCTGTGCGTTCCCCTTCCGCTGCACGGATTCACGCACCAGGCCCACGACGTTCCCAATACATTAACTACGCACTGGTGGCTGCTGCATCCATGATGGTCTTCCTGCTCATGGAATGGTTGATTTCGGGACACTTCTTCTGGAATCAGCCCCAGATCGCTCAGACAGAAACACCTGTTGTCAACCTCCCCTATATCGCGACGCTCACACGTGCCACCGATTGTGTCTGGGGAGGAGACGCTCCTCCTAAATTTTCAGGACAGCGACTGTTATCTCAAGACCTCTTCCTTGAAGAAGGATATGCAGAATTTCGCTTCGATACCGGCGTCCGCCTTGTGATCGAAGGCCCGACCAAAATCAAAATGGATTCTGCCTGCTGTGCCACCGTTTCCTCCGGGAAGGTTGTCCTGCATGGGTACGAAGCAGCTCCGGAATTTGCATTAATCACACCTCAACTGACGTTTCACGATATTGGAACAGAATACGGCGCTAAAATCGACGCCGATGGCGAAGTCGATCTGCACGTATTCGAAGGGGCTGTTCGCGTTGATCCCAATCAGGACAATCAAATGTTCGTTGCATCCATCATTATCAAAGAGGGGCAGGCAAAACAGCTCAAAGAGGACCGGATCGACGATATTCAGATCAAACCGGAAGATTTTAAACGCGAAGTCCCCACCAATCCCAAAAACATTCAGGCGATACGGGAAGAAACCAGGGCCTACGACAGCTTTCACCCTGCCATCATCAGTGATCCGGAAAGTTTTTCAGACTGGAGAAATGCCGGGATGGGCTGGAAGAACCCCTGGCGAAACAAGTTGAATGGCGGAGAACCGGCCCACGGTGACAGCCAGCCCCTTAACTCACTGACGGGTTCGAAACTGGCCGATGATCAACTGGGTCTCGTTGAACTGAGAAATGGGAATACTGCCTGGCGCACCTTGGAAAAGACGGTCCGCATGAATAAAGATGCGATCTACTACTTAAGCTTCTACATGCAGAAACAGAATTCCGGAAAAGCATCAGAAAAGCAATATGGGAACCTCTCCCTGATGACATCTACACCGGCACAATCTCAGAATAAAATATTAATCGGCATGAGTTCCCACAATTTCTCTACCCTGCAGGCAGGAATGCAGGTCATCGAGAACGCTCCACCGTTACAGACGAATAAGAATTATTTCTTTGTCGCCAAGATTGTTGCCAGCGAGAATGCTTCAGATCAGATTTTCATGCGTGCTTTCGCGCCGGAAGAAACGATCCCCGGCCATGAGCCCCCTGTCTGGACATGTGCAACGGATCCTTTCAAGGACTCCTCCGTGTACGATCAGGTCAGACTGCACGCCGCCCGCAATGCAGAATTTCTGTTTGATGAACTACGCATCGGCACCACCTGGGATTCGGTAATCAATACCCAATCTCCAGAACTCGCTCCCTGAGAGTCAGCCCGAATCAGATTCGCCTGGTTTTTTGCCCGAGCGTCCTGCGAACTGGTGACACTTCAAAAGGCGAATCTCCGTTCCAGACGATACGGGATTCACCTCATATATCGCGATTTCACGATAAATTCATTTTTCTCAGCTTTTTAGTAGTAGAAATTGAGTCTCGACAGACAATCTCTTTACAGCAGGCGACCCTTGATTGTGAGCAGGCATAATTCACCTGATTTTCAGGTATTTTAATCATCTAGTCCCTGAACGGTGGGGCTTGAGTATTTTGCTCAAGCCCCATTTTCATTCTGCCTGAACTTCTGAAACAAGCCCCTGGAACTGCATCCTGATCATCACACGCGCATGCTCCAGATCACGATTGCGAATCGCAGCTGCCAGCTCTGAATGCTCCCAGATAATCCGCGATTTCTGGTCTGAACTGGAATGACCGGTTCCAGAAATGTTCCGAAAATACTTTGCCAGAATCTGCTGCATGCCCGCCACATAGACAGAATTTGTCATTTCCAGTACCAGTGAATGAAATGCCAGATCAAGTTCTATTTCCTGTTCCCAATCTTCCTGCTCCAGATATTGCTCCATCTCTGCAACGATCAGATCCAGTCGGTCCAGTTGATCCTCAGTCGCATACTTGACCGCCAGTTCGATGGCACCAATCTCCAATACATAGCGCAACATTCCCAGTTCACGTTGCTCCTGCTCAGAGACAGCCAGTAAGGGAATGCTGTCCGAAAGCAACTGCATCAAGTCAGGACGTTGTACAACCAGCCCTTTCCGTTGCCTGACATCCAGAATGCCCAGGGCACGTAACCGGCTGACCGCTTCCCTGACAATAGGCCTGGAAACCTGGTATTCCTCTGCCAACTGCCCCTCGGTCATGAAAACATGACCTTCAGGCAACTGTTCTTTCATGATCCTTCGACGGATTTTCTCCGCCAGTACTGTCGCCATCGAATTTTGTAGTGGTTCGGTCATAATGCAGATATTATCATATATTTAAGCAATAGCTGTCAATTTCCAGAAATGAATATTCACGCAAAACAACAGCCTTTACACAACAATTCATAGCTTCGCTTAATATTTCCGCCATCACACTTGCAGTCTTTATTATCATATAATAACGTAATATTCTGAAGTATTCTCACTCCTCTAATCCAGAAACAGGAATGACTCGATGAGAGCCAGCCGCATCAAACACAAGCTCAGCCAGGACGAACCGGTCCTGATTACTCAATTGCATCTGCTGGACCCTTCATTGTTTGAGCTCACCAGCCTGATGGGCTTTGATGGCATCTGGATGGACATGGAGCACCATACCTATAGTCTGGAGACAGCCACACAACTGATGCGGGCGGCACGCATCGGCTCCTCAGACATTCTTGCCCGGCCTGCGAATGGGGAATTCATGAGAATCGGTCGCATGCTCGAGGCCGGTGCGCAAGGCATTATGTACCCTCGCTGCAGCAATGCAGCGGAAGCAGCAGAAGTCGTAAAATGGTCCAAGTTCGCTCCACTGGGGAAACGAGGCTTCGATGGTTCAGGAGCAGACATGCCTTATTGCACCATGCCTGTCTCAGACTATGTGCAACAGGCGAATGAAAACACTTTCATCACCATTCAACTCGAAGAACAGTCCGCCGTCGACCAGGCGGAAGAAATCGCCGCGGTTCCCGGCGTCGACGCGTTAATGCTGGGCCCTGCCGATTTTTCGATACTCGAAGGTTTCCCCGGCCAGTTCAATCATCCACAAATGCAGACTGCCATCGAGACGATTGCCACTGCTGCAGCCAATCAGGGAAAACACTGGGGCATGCCCACTTTTAACCTGGAACATGCCCAGCAGTTGCTGCAGCGGGGCGCCAGAATGCTGTACCACATGGCTGATATCATTTTCGTGAAAAATGGCCTTGAACAGATGCAACAGCAATTCAGCCAGATCGGATTTACATTCGAAAATCAACTGAAAGATTCAGCCACTCACTACACGCAGGGAAAGAAATCATGACTGAGTTTTTACCCGACGACCAGGAACTGTTTGCCAGCCAGCTCAAAGACTTTGTTCCCCCTGACAGCTTTGACGCCCATGCCCACCTCTACCGGCCACAGGATGCCATCTCCGCCCTGCCCCCCGCAGCAGAAAACGAACAGGGCTTTTCAGGCTGGAACGAATACTGTCAGAACCTGGAACTCTGGATGGGCTCACTGCGTCCTTCAGCCGGACTGTTTTTTGCCATCCCGAAGCCTACCCTGGATCGCAAGCCGGCGAATCAGTTCATTCTGAGCGAGTTAGCAGATCAGCCTGGTTGTCGAGCACTTCTGCTGGTCACACCCGAGGATTCGCCCGAAGAAGTCGAAGCACAAATTCTCGCAGGCAAGTATAGCGGCTTTAAAGTTTACCACGTCTATGCCAATCGAAAAGATACCCTGCAGGCAGAACCCCAGGAGTACATTCCGGAATGGGTCTGGGAACTTTCAAACCGTTACAGCCTGGCCATCATGCTTCACATGGTTCGCGCCCGGGCGATGGCAGACCCCATCAATCAGTCCTACATCCGTGAACACTGTCTGCAATACCCGGATGCGAAACTCATTCTCGCGCATGCCGCCCGGGGGTTCTGTGGAAACCATACCACGGAAGGCATCGCATCACTCCGTGGGATCGATAATGTCTTCTTCGACACTTCTGCCATTTGTGAACCACAACCTTTCGAAGCCATCCTGCGAGAATTTGGTACCAGCCGCCTGCTGTTCGGAACCGACTTTTCTGTCAGCGAAATTTTTGGCCGCTGCGTGAGCATTGGCGATGGTTTCTTCTGGCTGGGCGAAGAGAATGTGAACTGGGAATCGACGACCTTCGCTAAGCCGGTTCGCGTGGGACTGGAATCACTACTGGCAATCAAACAGGCCTGCCATACACTACGACTGAACGACGCGGACATCGAACGTATCTTCTGCCACAATGCCCGTGCCATGCTGGGGATTGAAACGAGCTCAACCAAAAACAGAACCCAGGAAACCTACAAACGGGCCAAACAGTTAATTCCCGGCGGTACCCAATTGCTGAGCAAGCGGCCTGAAATGTTTGCCCCGGACTGCTGGCCTGCTTACTTCCGGGAAGCGAACGGCTGCGAAGTCATCGACCTCGACGGAAAAACCTATCACGACCTGGCAACCTCGGGCATCGGGTCCTGCCTGCTCGGCTATCGGGACCCCGATGTGACCGACGCCGTTGTCCGCCGTGTTCAACTGGGCTCGATGAGCTCTCTGAATTCACCAGAAGAAGTAGAACTCGCCGCGTTGCTGACCAGCCTCCACCCCTGGTCTGACCAGGCCCGGTTCTGCCGGACCGGCGGAGAATCGATGGCCATCGCTGTCCGAATTGCCCGCGCGAAAACAGGACGCGATGAAATTGCCTTGTGTGGCTATCATGGCTGGAGCGACTGGTACCTCGCGACAAACCTGCCTCGCAAATCGAACGAGTCTGGAACCTCTCTCGATAAACATCTCCTGCCGGGCCTGGATCCGGCCGGGGTTCCTTCTGGCTTGTCTGAAACCACGCATCCCTTTACCTACAATGACATCGACGGCCTGAGAAAGATTATTCAAGAACGGGGCTCAAAACTGGCAGCGGTCGTTATGGAGCCGACTCGTTTCATTCACCCCGACCCCGGCTTTCTGGAAGCAGTTCGCGAACTCTGTGATGAATGCGGCGCGGTTTTCGTGATTGATGAAATCACAACAGGCTGGCGTCTCGCGATGG
>TARA_R110000850_G_scaffold154656_5_pt1 | contig 71373 bp, 77 predicted proteins | sample TARA_R110000850 | Tara Oceans TARA_R110000850 (sample SAMEA4397586) | marine metagenome | biome: Polar Biome; feature: [SRF] surface water layer (ENVO:00010504); material: water (ENVO:00002006), including particulate matter (ENVO:01000060) such as... | depth 5 m
CTGCTTTCCGGTGGACAGTGAGTTCTACATGACCTTTCTCGGTCCCTTGATTTTCATCACGCCAGAAGGCAATCCCATCGTGGCTGTCGGCTGGAAGGAAGTGCAGGCGGCGTGGGAAGCCTTTTTGTCGGGCGCATCTGCTTCCAAACAAGCCGCCTGAGCCAAGCTGCAATCAGAGGCTGCGCATGCTTCGCGTGCGCAGCCTTTCTTATGCGCCCTGGTATCTCGATTTTGCGCAGTTTGATCAAACCTTGCGCGTCTGTCTTCACGGCATCCCTGGCGCAGCTGATGTCACATCTTTAAATGTGACGACAATTCATTCGTTCGCGGTCCGCCCTCGTTCAGGACGAACCCGCGAACCACCCTGTATCCTCGTTTAGCAAGCGTTATGGGTTGGCGCTTGCTTACTTTTTCACGCAGGAGCAGGAGACAGATTTGCGTATCGACGTCGGCACTCTGGATCGCTACTTTCGCTATACCTTGCTGGGTCTGGCCCTGATTCTTGGCGGGCTCGATCATTGGATCGGGCACAGCTATCCGTGGATCAAGCCCTTGTTCGTGATTGTGGTCGCCGGCATGGTGGGCTATTTCACCAATTTTCTGGCCATCAAGATGCTGTTCCAGCCCAAGCGTGGCCATGTGCTTGGCTGGCGCGGTCTGGTGCCCAAGAATCAGGCGCAGATCGCGCAGAGTCTTGGCGCCAATGTGCAGGAGCAACTGCTTTCACCCGACATCATCCTTGCGTACATCCGTGAACGGCAGTTGATTGAGGCGGCCACGCAGTCGCTCGCCGACTGGCTTGACCGCATGCTGCAAGACTCTGAGGTGCGCCGCTCCATTACGGCCCGCTTGATTGGTCTGCTGGACGACCGCGGGGCGGAGTGGATCAACAATGGTTTCGATTTTGGCGAGCAGGCGCTGAAGCGCATGGCGCGCAATCCGACCCTGATCGCCAGCTACTGGGAACAACTACGGGCAATGCTGGTTGAGTTCGTTGAATCTGATGCCAACCGAGCCCTCATCGCCAAGCGCCTTCAATCGGTCGTGCAAGACCGCATGCCGCAAATTGCGCGCTGGCTGGATCACGCTTTGGAAGATTATCTGCGTAGCCGCGGTACGGTCAGCAGTAGCCTTGGGCTGAGCCTGAAGAGCCTCATCTCGCTGGACAAGGACGCCATTGAGCATCTGCTGGCCCGTTTTGCCGATGATCCGGCGGTTTCAGTGCAGTTGATGCAGGCGCTGGACGGCGTCATTGATGGCTTGCAGCGAGAGCTGGAGGCCGAATCCACTCAGGCGCTGGTGCTCGAACGGCTTGCCGCCTGGATTGAGCAACTGGCCGATCTGGCGCGTCGTCACCTGCTGCCCGGCACCATTGAGCAACTGCGTACTTATCTGAACGATGAAGGCAACTGGGCGACCATTGAAGAAGAGCTGATCGGCAGCCTGAGCTGGGCCAAAGACCGCGCTGTCGGGTTCCTTGCTGCCGAGACCGGCCAGCGCTGGCTGCGCGAGCTCATAGAGCGGGCAGTGCAACGCCTCAACGTCACTGAACTGGTGCAAGAGCAGGTGATGAAGCTCGATACCGATGAACTTGAGGCCATGGTGCTGGACAACACCGGCGGCAATCTCACGATCATTCAGGTACTGGGCGGGGTGCTCGGCATCATTGCCGGCACGGTCCAGGTGCATCTGCTGTTTGCTGTGCCCATTGGGGTCGGGGTGGGAGTGGTCTACATTGCGTGGCGGCTCAATGAGCGCAAGCACGCGCGGTGATCACACTCAGTTGAGTTTCACCGCCAGCGCAGCAAAGCGATCCATGTAGTCTTTCAGGAATTTGCGGGTCCCTTCGTTGGTGACATTGTCCTGCGCGTCAATCAAGTCAGGTTTGAACTGCAGGTAGGCTTCTCCACCGACAAGAATGGCCCCCAGAACCCCGAGGATCTGACGCAGATGAAGCTGGCCCGGTGCGGTGCCAATAGCGCCAGGTGATGTGCCTGCAGTGGCGGCGACCTTGTTGCGCCAGACATTGCTCTCCATGGGTTTGGAGCCCCAGTCGATTGCATTCTTGAGTACTGCCGGAAGCGAGCGATTGTGCTCCGGCATCACGATCAGAATGCCATCTGCGCGTGCGATTTCAGAAGTGAAGCGATTGACGACGTCCGGTCGATTCGGCTCCATGTCTCCGTTGTACATGGGCAGATCATCGATCTGCACGAAGCGGCACGCCAGCTCTGGCGGGGCCAGTTTGACCAGTGCCTGGGCCAGTTTGCGGTTGATGGATTCGCGGCGGTTGCTGCCCACGACGACTGCAATATCCAATGTGCTCATGCATCCGGCTCCTTCATGACAACGGTTCTGATTTTGAACTTCCAGCCCTGATCGGTGAGTACGAATTGATCGTGGTAGCGACAATGCAGGGTTTGTGAAACTTCATTCTCGCCCACTTTGCCACGTTCGAGCACGAGGTCCAGTGTGCCTTTTGCAGTTTTTCCGTCTTCGCCCAGTTCAAACGTGAAATTGCGGGTCTGATGTCTTTGCCACCAGTCCTTGGGCCTGTTGCGGATGAACTCACTGATGGTCTGCCGGCCAGCGATCTGAGTGCCAAGCCGATCAAAGACGCCATCCTCTGTGAACAGATCCGCGAGGGCCTCCGCGTCCCAGTTGTCTGCATGTACGCCATATGCGTGTGCAATGGCTTCGCAGGATTGATGTGCTTCTGCTGGAGATGGGCTCATGGTGCAGTGTCCATTATTGATCTGGTGGGGGAGAGGATGCAGCGGCCTGCTCAGGCCGCCATGCCGGCGTGAAAGCCGCTGGCGATGGCCGCTTCGATAAAGCGCGGGCTCAGCGCGTCGCCGACAAGATGTAATGCGATTCCATCGGCGGCCAGCGCATCTCTTATGCCGACATTCGGGTCGTTGTAACCCACCAGGATAAGAGTGTCTGCAGGTACGGTGACCGGCGCGTGATCCTGGGCGGGATCAAAGACGTCGGCCGTGTGCGCATCGACGCTGGCCAGGGTGCTGCGGGTAAACACTTTGAAGCGGCCTGTCTTGTGCAGGCGAGCGTATGCGGGCTCGGCGCGAAAGCAGTTGTCCATCAACGGCGCAAAGGCAGGCAAGCGGGTGACGTAGCTGACACTGAGTCCCTGCTCAATCATGGATTCGGCAACGGCGATTCCTTCATAGTGGCCGACATCATCCAGAACAACTGCGCTGCTACCGAGTTGGTCGCGGGCAAGCGTCAGGGCTTCATCCGACGAGTAGCTGGCACGTTGATCAAGGCCGGCAAGGGATTGTCCCGGTCGATGACGTTGTGCACCGCTCTTGGTGGGTGTCGCGCCGGTGGCAAGAATCACCACATCGGGTTTGCTTGCACGTACCGCGTCTGCGTCAACCCAGGTATTGAGATGAATCTGCACATTGAGGCGGCGTAACTCGCGTTCCTGCCAGCGCGTAATGTCGCCAAAGGCCTGCATCTTCGGTGCATGCTCGGCAGCCAGATGGACGAGTCCGCCGAGCTGATCCTTGGCCTCGAACAGGCTGACCTTGTGACCGCGTAGTGCGGCCGTACGTGCAGCTTCCATCCCGGCAACACCGCCACCGATAACCATTACATTTTTAGTGTCCGCTGCCGGCATAGGCTCGGCAATGGTCGATTCCAGATTGGCCCGCGGATTGACTGCGCAGAATGGCTCCCCGGGCGGCAGGAAGAGTCCGCCAATGCAGCGTTGGTTGCAGGCGATGCAGGGGCGGACCTCATCTGCCTTGTTTTCCAGCGTTTTGCGCACGATATGCGGGTCGGCAAGGTGGGCGCGGACCATGCCCACCATATCGGCCTGTCCGCTGCCAATGGCGTCGTCGGCCTCCGCCACGCTGCGGAATCTGCCAGTAACCAGGACCGGTAACCGGGTGTGCGATTTTGCTTCGCCGTTGAACTTGAGCTGATACCCGCTGGGCTCGTGCATTGCCGCCGCCATTTGTTCCGGGTCGCTGTATTCGCCAAGCGTCAGGTTCAGATAGTCGACCAGATCATCTTTCTCGATCATCTGGACCACCTGCATCATCTCGTCATACTCCAGCAGGCCCGGCCGTGTTTCCGGGCCCATGCGTACGCCGACGACAAAATCTTTCGGCACAGAAGAACGGATGGCCCGGAGAACTTCCAGCAGGAAGCGCGCCCGATTGTTCAGGTCACCGCCATACTCGTCCTCACGACGGTTGATGGCGCTGGCAAGGAACTGGCGCAGCAGGTATCCGTGCCCGGCATGGACTTCGCATCCCTGCAATCCGGCGTCGGCAACGCGCATGGCCGCCCGACGATAAGCCTCAATAATCTCGGCAATCTGCGCCTGACTCATGGCGATGGCGGGCACGCCCACCAGTACGCCAGGCGAGGATGAAGCAGACCATGGCGGCGAGCCGTCGGCTGTAAAGCCGTTATGGCCGCCATGCCAGAGTTGCACGATGACCTGCATGGGATACGGAGCCATTCGCTTGGCAAATGTGCGTAATCCGGAGATCGACTCGTCATCCCAGACCGCCAGTCCATTGGGGTGCAGCAGGGACGAATGGTGAATCGCGCCGCCGCCGGTGATGGTCATGCCCACGCCGCCGCGGGCGGCTTCTTCATGGGCAGCGATGAAGCGTTCGCCAATTCGTCCCCCTGGCGTATTGTTGGCCGTGTGGGCGGGGCGAAAGATGCGATTGGGAATGGTGAGGCGACCCAACTGAATGGGCGATAGCGCGTGCGTGTACACCGTGTTCTCCTCGATGTATGAAATGAAGCGCACCTCTGCGGGCGCGTCTGGTTTGGCCTGACGCCGGCAACTACTCCGTGGGCGGCGGCGGTAGCGTCGTGTAGTTGTATTGCTTTTCTGCGGGAACCGGCGCTGCGCCCAGCTTGAGCAGCTCAGTTTCCGGATCGCCGTTACGCAGCCTTTGCAGCAGCATTGCGGGGTCAAAATCGACGCCGATGGGATTGGCTGCAAACGCTTCGGAGGCAAACCAGTCCTTGCACAGCTGCATGGTCGGGAAGTTATCGACCTGCAGCTCAATCTCATTGCCGTCAGGGTCGCGGTAGTACATGGATGTGCTCATGCCGTGATTGATGCACCAGAAAGGCTCGATTCCTTCGGCTTTGAGTCTTTCCCAGTTCAGAAGCAGGTCGGAAAGCGAGCTATACGTGAATGCGACGTGGTCAATGCCGGTTCGCATGGTGTCTGGCGCGGGCAGGTGCTCTGTGTTGAGAAAGGCAATGCGGTGATGCTCTTCGTCATAGGTCAGAAAAGCGATCACCGGCGCTTCAAAGGACGTCTTCAGGTGAAATACCTGACGATACCAGGCGAGCATGTCCTGGAAATGCTTGGTCCGGATCACGTAGTGCGCCAGCTTGGCTGGCACGATCGGTGTTCCGGTGGCTGCAGCCGGGCCGCTGTTGGAAGTGGCAGAACTCATGAGGTCCCCTCGTAAATTTATGGTCGGTTCGCTGCCGGTGATGGGAGCGATGAAAGTCAGACTCCGGTATCTTGCATTCTCCATATTTTTACCATATGGTCAATACAAGAATGAGGCCGGCATCAAGGGCCTGATCAAATATTCAGCAAAGGAGGAGTTTGAATTGAAACTGGCCATGTTCCGCCATGAAAGCGGCGCGCTGCGTCCCGCCCTGATTTCTGAAGACGGGGTTCACGATATCTGCCAGCACATTCCGGCCGCGCCGTCGGACATGGTGGCGCTCATTGAGCAGATTGACGCCTTCACCAGTGCCTTGGCGCGTCTGGGTAAGGGCATTGCAGACTACAAACTCTCGGATGTCACCCTCGCAGCGCCAGTGACACGTCCAGGCAAGATCATGGCCCTGGGCCTGAACTATCGCGACCATGCAGCAGAGGCGTCGATGGATCTTCCGGAAATCCAGACATGGTTTTCCAAGATGACGTCCTCCATCAATGGGCCTTACGATTCCATTGACTTGCCCAAAGTCTCCGACAAGCTGGATTACGAAGCAGAGATGGCTTTCGTGATTGGCAAGAAAATCAGGCATGCAACCCGCGAACAGGCCAAGGCCGCCATTTTTGGATATTGCTGTGCCAACGATGTCAGCGTCCGCGATTTCCAGTTTCACAGCACCCAGTTTGTTGTCGGCAAGAGTTTCGATACGCACTGTCCGCTCGGGCCCTGGTTGACGACGGCGGATGAAGTTGCAGACCCCCAGAAGCTCGGCATTCGCTGCACCGTCAATGGCGAAGAGCGTCAGAGCTCCAACACCAGTGAGATGGTGTTCGACGTGTACGCGATGGTGGAGTACCTGTCGCAGGCCATGACGCTGGAACCGGGTGACGTGATCCTGACCGGAACGCCGGCTGGGGTTGGCGCAGTTCGCCAGCCGCGCCTTTTCCTCAAGGAGGGCGAGGTCGTGCGAGTCGAAATTGAGGGTCTCGGCAGCATTGAAAACAAGGTCGCTGCGGAGCGCTAAACAGATTTGGACTGGGAAACAGCTCCAGAGAGAGCGCCCGGATAACGAACGATGGGAAGGAGAGCGTTTGTATGAGCAATCAACAATATTTGCGTAATGCCTGGTATGTGGCGGCTTGGTCCAATGAAATCGGTCGCGAACTGTTTGAACGCACGCTGCTCGACGAACCCGTTCTCCTGTACCGAAAAAAATCCGGAGAGGCGGTGGCGATAGGTAACGCCTGCCCGCACCGCATGGCCCCCTTGAGTCAGGGCAAGCTGATAGATGACCAAGTGCAATGCGGTTATCACGGCCTTCGTTTTGATGGCAGTGGTGCCTGCGTGCTCAACCCACACGGCGACGGCATGATTCCGCCAAAGATGAGAACCGCGAGCTACCCGGTGGTCGAAAAGCACGGTTTGATCTGGTTGTGGTTCGGCGATGCCGACAAGGCCGATGCTTCGACCATTCCTGATTTCAGTTGCCACGAAGACCCGGAGATGGGATTTGTTGGCGGCGTGATCGAAATGAAGGCCAATTACGAGCTGATTACAGACAATCTGCTGGATCTTGCACATTCAGAGTTCGTGCATGAAGGCCTGTTATCCAGTCCCGGATATACATCCAGCAGGCTCGAAACCATAGAGAACGGCACCACGATCTACGCTAACCGATGGGCGCCCAGCTGTGATGCCATGCCCGCCTTCCACATGATTTTTGAAGGGCATAAGGAAGGTGACCCGGTCGACCACTGGGCCTACATGCGCTGGGACGCACCCGCGCACATGCTGCTTGATGTGGGCATCACCCATCCCGGCAAGCCGCGTACCGAGGGCGCCTGGATTTATGGAACCGACATCCTCACGCCGAAGGATGCGACCACCACCTACTACTTCTGGGGCATTACCCGCAGCTACAAGGTAGATGACCCGGCGGCGGGTGAGCTCTGGCGGCAGGTGATCAAGGGCGCGTTCGAAGGCCAGGATCAGGTCATTATCGAAGCCCAGCAAAGAATGCTGGGCAGTCGCACCTTGGAAGAGGCCAATCCGGTGATGTTTGCCTCCGATGCAGCAGCGCAGCGGGCGCGCAAGCTTCTCGCCAGGCTGCGGCAGGGCAACACGGTGCCCGCACCGCAGAATCCTGAGCTTCGTAAACAGCGCGCCAGAAGCGAACTTAGTTGTGCGCCAATCACGCCGGCGGTCTGAGGTTCTAGCTAGGCGCTCTTGAATTCCCTGTATTGAAAATTCTGGAACTGAAATGAAATCAATTGAAACACCGGTTCTCATCTGCGGTGGTGGCGGCTCTGGCCTGAGCCTGTCCATCTTTCTGTCTTCGCTCGGCGTGAAGTCTTACCTCGTAGAGCGCCATGGCACCACCTCGCACATTCCCAAGGCGCATTACCTGAACCAGCGCACGATGGAAATTCTTCGCGAGCATGGTATTGCGGACACGATCTATGCCAAAGGCACCCCGTTTGAACACATGGGCTGCGTCTCGTGGATGACCTCGCTGGGCGGCGACGGGCCGGTAGACGGCAAGACCCTCTACAAGATGGATGCATTTGGCGGCGGCTCCCTTGCAGAGACTTATGAGGCCGACAGTCCTTCACGATCCGGCAATCTGCCTCTGATTCGGCTGGAACCGGTGCTGCGCGAGTTTGCTGAAAAAAGTGATCTGGCCTCCGTCAACTTCGGCCACGAGTTGACGGACTGGACGCAGGACGAAAGCGGGGTCACCTCTGTGATCCGCAACGTCGAAACTGGTGAAGAATATGAGGTGCGTTCGCAGTATCTGATCGGGGCCGACCGCAATCGAACAGTTGGGCCGAAGATGGGTATTGAGCTGGAAGGCCCGACCAATATGGTCGACATGGTGGCAACGCATCTGTCTGCAGATTTTTCAAAGTACATCACTGACGACGACCCCCTGATCCGCTGGTTCAGCAATCCGGCCAGCGGTGCCTGGAGCAGCGGCGCAATGGTGGCCATGGGGCCTGAGAAGTTTGACCGCCACTCTGAAGAATGGGTGTTTCACTTTGCTTTCCAGCCGGGTGATCCGACATTCAATGAAAATGACATCGCACCGCGTATCAAGGAATTGCTGAAGACGCCCGACGTGGACATCAAAGTGCACAAGGTGAGTCACTGGATCGTGGAATGTGTATTGGCCAATCACTACGGCAAGGAGCGCGCTCTGGTGATTGGAGATGCCGCCCATCGCCATCCGCCAACAACCGGACTGGGGCTCAATTCGGGCATCCAGGACGCCCATAACATCGCGTGGAAGCTGGCCGCCGTCATCAAGGGGCAGGCGGACCATAAGTTGATGTCTACGTATGAGGCCGAGCGTCGTCCTGTTGCCGCACGCAACACGCAATGGGCGCTACTGACCTTCATGAACCATTTTGTCATCGAGCCGGGTTTCGGCATGGTTCCGGGCGCGCCGCCAGAAGCGAACATTGGCGCATTCATGAATCTGCTATCCGACAGTTGGCAGGGAGAGTTTGCGCGGCAACGCATGCACGAAGTGCTGAACACGCAGCGTACCGAATTCCAGGCCCACGATCTGGAGATCGGATTTCATTACGACAGCGATGCCGTCATTGCTGATGGCAGCGAGGCGCCGCCGCTGGCCCCGATGGGGGATGTCTATGTGCCCACCACGCGGCCCGGTCACCGATTGCCGCACGTCTGGCTTGAGCGAGACGGCAAACGCGTTTCCAATCACGACCTCTGCGGACGCGGTAAATTCGTGGTCCTGACCGGCGCCGACGGACAAGAGTGGAAAGACGCCTCCAAGGCTGCTGCAGAAAAGCTGAACATTCAGATCGACTGTCACTGCATTGGCGCTGACGGTGAATATGCCGACGCCGACCAGCAGTGGCATCGGCTCAGCCAGGTAGAGCCCAACGGCGCGGTGCTGGTGCGCCCTGATGTGCATGTTGGGTGGCGTTGCGTTTCAGCCCCCGGCAACCCCAGTGAGGCACTTAGTCAGGCGCTCGAAGCCATTCTCTGCCGCTGATAGACCCCTACAAACCTGACACGGAGGCTGTGGCGATGAGCTTCGAAGCCCAAAGCGAAAAATGGACAAAGCTGGCCGGACTCCCGAGCGGACCGGTGCCCGTAGAAAGCTATCGATCACAGGCATTCTTTGAACTCGAGCGGGAGCGAATATTCCGGCGGGCATGGCTGGTGATGGGCAGGATTGAGGAACTCCCTGAAGCACATAGCTATCTGGTCAAGGACATCGAGATCTGCGACGTGCAGGTCCTGATCAGCCGTGACGGGGAAGGTCGCGTGCAGGCGTTTCACAATGTGTGCTCGCATCGCAACAATCTGCTGGTCAATGATCGTGAGGGATGCAAACGCCTGCATCAGTGTCCTTATCACGGCTGGACTTACGGCTCTGATGGCAGCCTGCGCGGCGTGCCGGATGAAAAGTGTTTTTCTGGTCTGGATCGAACCACTGCGGGGCTGAGCAAGATTGCGACCGAGGTCTGGAACGGCTGGATTTTCATTAATCTGCAGGACAAGCTAGCCATTACACTCGAGGAGTTTCTTGGCGACTTCGGACCCTTCCTTGCGGATATGGAATATCCCAATGCGGAGACGCCGATCATTGTCGAAGCCGAACTGGACTGTAACTGGAAGGTCGTTGCCGATGCCTTCAGTGAGAGCTACCACATTCCCATCATTCATCCAGAGACTATCGGCTCTACGTTCTCATCTGATGAGAACCGTTATGCCCGATTGCTCGATGCCCGCTTCTTTGGCCCGCATCGGTTTTGCTCCATGTATGGCAATCCCGGCTACGTGCCCAAGGAGACCCAGAAAATTGAGATGCTCGCCTACAGTCAGATTGCGACCGGCAATACCATCGCTGCGGGGCAATCGCGGGACATGGAGCGCTTCCTAGCCAATCCCAACGTGAATCCGACCCAGACGCAGTCCTGGTCGATGGACGTGAACTTCATTTTCCCCCATTTCAATCTTGACACCGGTCCTGGTGGTTTCTGGACGCATCATTTCTGGCCGCTCAGCGTGGATAAGACACGCCATGAGGTGCGTTTTTATGTGCCCAAGGCAACCACTGTGCGCGAACGTTTTCAACAGGAGCATTACCTGTCGCGGGTGATTGAAGTTGTCACCGAAGACGTGGCCAATACCGCCCGTGTTCAGCGCGGACTGCGCTCAGGCGCAAAGCAGTCAATGGTGCTGCAAGACAATGAAGCCCTGCTGCGTCATTCGGTTCATCACGTATCGAAGTGGGCGCAGTCGCCTACGGTTGAAGAAGCAATGAAGGCCTGACCATGACACAAAGCAATCCGATGTTGCCCGCACCATTCAGCGATCTTGAATCTTTCGCGCAGGACTGGGCCTTGCCCAGTTTCAACCAGCGCTTGCAGAAGCGCGCATCCAGTGACATGGAATCCCTGCGTGCCTTCTATGACGCTGTTCAACCACGCGCCGATGCCGCCCTGGAATATCTTGAAGATTTTGATCTGGATGCGTTGCCGCCTCCGCAATTGAACCTGCTTCGCCTGCTGTATGCACTGACACAGGTCTGCATGGCTGTGGAGATGCATGGCGTTCCTAAGGTGCCGCACGCCAGCCTGCCCATTCCCGTTCGCGTTCTGCGCGAGCCCGCCCCTTACTAAGGTTCAATCATGTCCAACTTCAACAACAAGGTTGCCATCGTCACTGGTGCAGGCTCCGGTATCGGCCAGGCTACCGCGCAGTTGTTTGCCCAGCGCGGTGCGTCGGTGCTGGTCACCGATATCAATCCAGATACTGCCAAGGCCACGGCAGAGCAGATTGTCTCGACTGGTGGCGTGGCCGCCTCCATGTCCTGCGACATCTGCAGCGAGGACGCTATTAGAGAAACAATCGCGCAGGCCATCAAGTTGTTTGGTGGTCTGGATATCCTGCATAACAACGCCGCCCTGCAGGACCCGGCGGTGCTCGCACAAGATGCCGATATTGCGAGCATGGACTCGGACATCTGGGATCGCGTGATGCAAACCAATGTCCGCGGCACCATGCTGGGCTGCAAGCACGCACTACCGGCCATGCTTGAGCGCGGTGGCGGTGTGATCGTGAATACATCCTCAACCTACGGGCTCGCGGCATACATCAGCCTGCCTGCCTACAGTGCCTCAAAGGCTGCCATCAACAGCCTGACCCAGCATGTGGCAACGGCCTATGGCAAGCGTGGCATTCGCTGCAATGCCGTAGCACCCGCGCTGGTCATGACACCGCTGACGCACAGCTTTATTCCGCAGCCACTGATTGATATCAACATCGATGGCGCGGCAACGCCGTTTCTTGGCGGTCCGCAAGATGTGGCGCAGGCAGTGGCCTGGCTTGCGTCTGAAGAGGCGCGCTTCATTAATGGACATATTTTGGCAGTAGATGGCGGAACCCTTGTGACGCAACCCACCGTGCCGGCCTCGCGCAAATTCTTTGCTCAGGCAGGCGCAGAATAATCAAATCAGGAGAATCAAACATGACCACCACACGTGACGTTGCACAGAAATTCATGGACTGCCTGTGTGCTCAGGCCTTTTCAGATGCTTTTGACCTGCTTTCGGATGATGCTGACTATCAGATCATTGGAACGACAGCGGTCTCCGCTCCCATGAAAGGGCGCGATACCGTCAAGGCGACCCTGGTGCCGGCACTGGCGAGCTTTCAGAAGCCGCCGAAGCTGACCTGTCATGAAATTATTGTGGACGGTGAACGCGCGGTGGGGCTCGCATCGGGCAGCGGCGTCGGGCCAACCGGGCTGAACTATGAGCAGCCGCATTACGCGATGGTGATGCGCGTGCGCGACGGCAAACTGGTCAGCGTGATGGAGTTTGCGGATACTGTTGCAGTAGAAGTCGCCTTGCTTGGGAAGAAGCTGGTCGACGCCTGAATCCATCCAGAGTTCCATGCCTGCAACTGTGAAAACCAGCCTTGTAAAGAAGAATGCCCGCGGTCGGCGGAAGAGTCATGCCGCCCGACTGGAGACTCGCAGCGAGCTGCCGCCCAGAAATGAGGATGTGCCGGGGAAGCGAAGAAAAGCTCGTGGCGAAGATGTGCGTGATCGCGTTTTGCAGTCTGCCATCGAATGTTTTGGCGCGTTCGGGTTTGCTGGGACTTCTACCCGTGCCGTTGCAGACCGTGCTGGCTTGAGTCATCCGCTGGTGCTTTATCACTTCAAGTCCAAGGAACAACTGTGGCGAAACAGCATGGAAGACCTGTTGGACCGCTATCGCTCAGAACTGGTAGCGAGACGGGCCAAGGTCGATGCTGACGATCCGGTAGCAGGCTTACGGGCCTTCATCGAAAATTTCGTCGAATTTTCGGCGCGTGTTCCGCAGTTGCACCGCATCATGACCCAGCAAAGTACGCAGGGCAGTGATCGGATTCACTGGCTGATTGATTCGCAGTTGCGTGAGTCGGTGCAGGAAATCTGCAAGCTCATTCGCAAAGGCCAGAAGAACGGCAGTGTCCGCAAAGGCGATCCGGCTCGTCTGTATTACGCGGTGATCGGTTTGGGGGGGACTCTGTTTTCGGTATCAGCAGAGTTCCAGCTGTTGACTGATCGCGATGTCTTTGCTGACCGCGAAGTGCGCAAGACCATCGAACAGATTCTTGAGTTTCTGTTTGTCTGATGGTGTGGGTCTGACTAGGCGCTCAGTTTGAATCGGCTCGACAGGCTGACCGGCGTGGCACCTGATCTTGAGTAGGACGTATCGGCAGGGTCGCCTAGCAGGCTCAGGTCCCGCCGTGAGCGGATAGCAAGCAGATTCAGCAGGGCACCGTTTCGCTGATTCTTCTCCTGACAACGATGGGCATGCTGGCGTAGTTCAGCGCTTGGTGCCTGGTGCGCCAGTTGAACCAGCAGGGATTTCTTCTGTGCTGTGAGTTCGAGCAGGGCTTCCGGCGTCCCAGTGCGCAAAATTTCCAACTCCTCATCGAGCACAGCTTCGAACTGGGCCAGAAGATCTTCGGTTTCCGGAATTTTCCTTGCCGGCGTCATTAGCCAATCAGGTCCTGTTCCATTTGGAGTAAGCGGTCGGAGATGCTGGCGGCGTCGATCTTGTAGCTGCCATTGGCCAGCGCGGCCTTGATCGAATTGACTTTTTCGGCGTCAAAACTCGCTTCGGTGGCAGACGCGGCCGAGAGTTGGTGCAGATGACTCGCACTTTGGGTCAGATTCAGGGAGCTGCCACCTGAGATGGGCGAGACATTCTCGCTTGAGGCCTGACCGGCACTGCGAGACTGCGTTTGCGCCAGGATACTGGGCAGATTGCTGTTTGAATCAATTCGTTGGGTCATGGCTCAAGTCCTGCTATCGGGTTGCTGAAGCCTTTATCGGCCATGCTCGGAATTTCTTTAGGACGAGGTTTCACGGCAGGACCTCCACCGTGTTGGGGCCTATCATGCGGCCATTCACTTTTCGGCCCGAACTGAGGTTCTCCACGCTGATGGAATCAGGACTTCGGGCGGTAAGAACGCGACCATCCATCCTGACTTCGATGCCGGAGATGCGGCTGATCAGGGTTACGGGAGCGCCCGGACGCAGCCGCCGGTCGTCGTCAATATCTCCCGGGCCCGGAATGGTTCCTGCACCGAGAGAACGTTTCAAGGATTTGCCCTGAAGAGCGGCGGCGTCTGTGAAGAAGCCATAGGCGAGGGTGGCACGCGGGCGCATTTCCGTTTTCAGATCTGCAGCGGTAATGACATCGCCACGCGCCTTGGGTCTGCTCAGGACCAGTACCCGCACCTGACTCGACAGTCTGACCGGCACATAGAGTTGCCAGCGCTGCTTGCCTTCGCATCGAACCGTTGCGGTCGCACTTGCGTTGCCAGAGAGCTTGGCCGAGGCAGACAGGGGGCGGCTGCAGGCGGGCATGCGGATGTGATCGTCAATGGCAGCCTCGACCTGGGCGCCCGGATGAAGTTGGGTGACCGCTTCTTCAGCGGCATCGCGAATGCTGGTCACGTTCTGCCAGCTGACGGCTGCGGCCAGCGCAACAACGCCTGGCGTCATGATGCGAGCCCTGCCTGAGCATCGACGAGCAGCACGATGACAGACACGGCGTTCTCTCCGGTATCAGTGTTATCTGCTTTTGCTGTGTCCATGCTCACCGCCATCTGGAGTCTGTGGTCTGTAGAGGTTCGTCTGACTCTGTATGACTTGAGTTCAGGCAAGTCGCGTTCCAGACCTGCATCAATTGCGAATTGATTTGAGGCTCAAGCTTTATTGCGGACGGCCGATATCGTGGACATGAATCAGAGACTCCTGGACAGCATTGATCAACAGACCCGCCTGGCTGGGCACAATCGGCTGGCGCTGCTGATGTTTCGCATCAACGATGATGCTTTGTTTGGCATCAATGTCTTCAAGGTGCTGGAAGTCATGCGTACGCCGGCCATCACCTGGATGCCGGGTTCCAGCGCAACGGTGCGTGGTGTGGCAGATGTTCGCGGCAAAGTGATCCCGGTCATGGACCTGGCCACCGTGCTCGGCACCCCATCGCAGGAGAGTGATCAGTATCTGATCGTCACCGAGTACAACCGTAGCCTGCAGGGCTTTCTGGTGGGCGGGATCGAGCGGATCGTGCACCTGGACGTGTCTGATGTCCTGCCACCGGGAGAGGATGCCCCTTATCTGACAGCCATCACCCGGGTCGACAACAAGTGGGTTCAGATTCTCGATGTGGAGCAGGTGCTGGCTGAAGTGGCCGGCGGCCCGCCGAGCCTGAGTGAACAGTTCAAGCGCGATGCCGGTGCGAGTGCAATACATGCCCTGGTGGTGGATGATTCCCGCGTTGCCCGTAAACAGGTCAGTTCCGTGCTCGAACAACTTGGGGTTTCGAGCGTGACGCTTCAGGATGGCAAGCAGGCGCTGGACTGGTTGCGGTCGCAAGCTGATTCGGGCGCGCCGCCGGTCACCCTGGTGATATCGGATATTGAGATGCCGCATATGGATGGATACAGCCTGGTGACGGAAATCCGTCGCGATGCGCAATTGCGTGATCTGTACCTGATCCTGCATACGTCGCTTTCCGGGCAGTTCAATCACGCCATGGTCGAGAGAGTTGGCGCAGACGACTTTATTGCGAAGTTTAGTCCGGATGAACTTGCACAGGCTGTGCTTCGGCGGTTGGAAAGCGTGAGCTGATCAAAGTGCCAGGTCCGTTTTGCGGACATTGGTACAGGTGCTGGTACACGGCTTGCCTCGGTGGGATCACATTCCGCCATGAGGTCTGCCATGACCATGGATACCAACAGATTGCTGGGCATACACGCAGGTTCGCTGAGTCTTCACGGCAAGCGACTTGAACTGCTGTCGCAGAACATAGCCAACGTCGAAACACCTGGCTACAAGGCCAAGTCCATCGATTTCGCCGCCGCAATGCGAGCACTTGAGGCGCAGGCGGCGTCTGGCTCAGAAAGCAGGGCGGGTATGTCGCCTAATGCAGACATCAGTGCCGCCATGCAGCCGGTACTCAGGACTCAGACGCAACCGAGTCTGGATGGAAATTCCGTTGATCTGGGACGCGAGCAAGCCGAGTTTGCCGAGGCCGCGCTGCGTTATCGGGCTTCTCTGGGCTTTGTTGAAAGTCGTCTGCGCGGCATGTTGACCGCCATCACCGGAGAGTAGCGATGTCTTCTTTCCACATCTTCAAGGTGTCGGCCAGTGCCATGCAGGCACAGACGACCCGTCTCAATACCGTTGCCAGCAACCTGGCCAACTCGGAAAGCGTCGCCGGTTCTGCCAATGAAGCGTATCGCGCACGCATGCCGCTGTTCAGCACCGTGCTCGAGGGCGAGATGAAAGGTGCCGTGAGCGTGACCGGTGTTGCACAGAGTGCCGCCGAGATTCCAAGCCGTTACGAGCCGGGGCATCCGCTGGCAGACGAGAACGGTTACGTCTTTGGTTCCAACGTCAATCCAATGGAGGAAATGGCCAACATGATCTCGGCCTCCCGGGCTTATCAGAACAGTGTCGAGGTCATGAATACGGCCAAGGATCTGATGACCGCCACCATCAACATGGGCAAGTAATCATGAATATCGACGGATTGGGCGCCAGCATCCTGGGGGGAACGAGCAGCACCGGCGGCAGTTCCAGCCAGTCGCTTGGGCAAGATGATTTTCTGAAATTGATGCTCACGCAATTCAGTAACCAGGATCCCTTGAAGCCGCTGGACAACCAGCAGTTCCTGGGACAACTCGCTCAGTTCAGCGTGGTCTCGGGTGTGCAAAGCCTGAATCAATCGTTTGCAGGTTTGTCGGGGCTCATCGGCGCTGATCAGGCGCTGCAGGCCAGCAGTCTGGTTGGTCGTGATGTCCTGGTGAATTCAGATTCCCTGGTGCTCGGTGACACCGGCGCACAGGGTGGCTTTGATCTGCCGGCAAGTTCGGCCGGCGTGCAGGTGGAAATTCTCGACATCAACGGCGAGCGCATTCGTCTCATTCCACTTGGAAGTCAGCCTGCTGGTGTAGGCGTCTTTGAATGGGATGGCCTCGATGACGCTGGGCAGGCCGTTGAGCCCGGTCTGTATCACATGAACATCACCGCCGAGCAGGCTGGGCAATCAGTCGCAGTCACCAGCCTGGCACGCGCCAACGTCGAATCCATTCACCTGGGCGGCGCGCAAGGGCCGTTGCTTGATCTCAGTGGTCTTGGCCAGGCACAGATTGGCTGGATTCGCCAGCTCTATTAGATCTTCAAGGAGTACATCATGACCTTTCGAATTGCGCTTTCAGGTATCAATGCGGCCTCGGCTGACCTCAACATCACGGCGCACAACATTGCCAATTCCGGGACAACCGGCTTCAAGCAGTCACGCGGTTATTTTGCCGACGTCTATGCGCTCGCAGCGCAGGGCCTGACAGCGACAGCGACCGGTTCGGGTGTTCGCCTCGCCGATGTCCAGCAGGGTTTTTCGCAAGGCAATATCGAATTCACGGACAACAACCTGGATCTGGCGATCAGCGGCGAAGGATTCTTCACGCTGTCCGACAATGGCTCGCGGGTGTATTCGCGGGCCGGTGCTTTCAGCCCGGACAGAAATGGTTTTGTCGTCAATCCACAGGGCCATCGCCTGCAGATATTCCCGCCGTCGGCAGCTGGTGGCTTTGACACCGGGCGCATGGTTGATCTGCAACTTTCGATCACCGACAGCGCGCCGCGTGCCAGTACTGAAATCGGCCTGGGCCTGAACCTGCCAGCCAACGCCAGCGCACCGACCAATCCTGTCTTTGATCCGGGCGATCCGCAGAGCTATACGCATACCACTTCCTTGTCCGTCTATGACTCGCTGGGTGCCAGCCATGCCGCCAATGTGTTTTTCGCACGTGGAGCCAATCCCAATGAGTGGACGGCCAATGTCACGGTCGATGGCAATGTTGTGGGCTCGCCCATCGCGCTGGAATATTCCAGCGATGGCGAACTGATCACGCCGGCCGGAGGATCTTTCACGCTGCCTCCGATCGCGCAGGGCAACGGATCATCTGACCTCAGCCTGGAGCTGGATTTCAGCCTGACCACACAGTACGGCGATCAGTTCGGAATCAACGAGCTGACTCAGGATGGTTTCACCACCGGCCGTTTGACGGGTATCGAGATCACCCCAGAGGGCGCGGTGCAGGCACGCTATACCAATGGTCAGGCCACGCCGCTGGGCCAGGTGGCGATGGCGCGTTTCGCCAATGCCGGTGGCTTGCAGCAGTTGGGCGACACGTCCTGGGGCGAGACCTTCACTTCTGGTCAGGCGCTGGTGGGGCCTGCGGGATCGGCTAATTTTGGTCTGGTGCAGTCCGGCGCACTTGAAGCGTCTAACGTGGATCTGACGGAGCAGCTGGTGAACATGATCACTGCGCAGCGCAATTTCCAGGCGAATTCGCAGGTGATTTCAACCTCGGATCAGCTGACCCAGACTGTCCTCAATATCCGCTGATCCTCATGGACCGCGCACTCTATGTGGCAATGACCGGTGCAACGCAGAGTCTGCGAGCGCAGGCGGTCAACAACCACAATCTGGCCAACGCCTCCACGACGGGATTCCGGGCAGAAATCGCCGCGCAGTCCGCGCTGCAGGTAGAAGGCGCCGGCTTGCCGACGCGCGTCAACGCGCTGCTTGGCGGGGCGGGGTGGGATGCCAGCAGCGGCGTTGTGATGCAGACGGGAAACGCCCTGGATGTGTCATTGGCAGAAGGTCGCTGGCTGGCCGTGCAGTCGGCGGATGGCCGAGAAGCCTATACGCGTGCTGGCAATCTGCGGCTGACCTCACTGGGTCAGCTGGTGACCCATGCGGGTCAGCCGGTACTCGGGGATGGCGGTCCGATTTCTGTGCCGCCCAATACCAGCCTCAGTATCGGCGAGGACGGAACCGTTTCCATCGTGCCGCAGGGGCAGGGGCCGGAGGTCAAGGCTGAAGTGGGGCGCATGAAGATCGTGATCGGCGGACCAGACAGCCTGGATCGTGGCAAGGATGGATTGATGTACGCCCGCGACGATGCCGAGCTGCTTGCGTCGGCCGGCGCCAGCCTCACGGTGGGCACCTTGGAGTCGTCCAACGTCAACGCCGCCGATGCCATGGTGAACATGATCAATCTGTCGCGGCAGTTCGAGATGCAGGTGCGCATGATGCGCGCGGTCAATGAGAACGAGCAGGCCGCGCAATCCATCGTGCGTATGCGCTGATGCGATATCGTAAAGGAGAAGCAAGATGAACTCAGCTCTATGGATCGCCAAGACCGGACTCGATGCGCAGCAAGCGCGCATGAGCGTGGTCTCCAACAACCTGGCCAACGTCAACACCACAGGCTTCAAGCGGGGACGCGCCAGCTTCGAGGACCTTCTCTACCAGACCGTTCGACAACCTGGCGGGTCCACCAGTGCCCAGACACAGGCACCGACCGGCCTGATGCTAGGTACCGGCGTCCGCGTGGCCTCCACGGAAAAGAGCTTCACGCAGGGCAGTTTGCAGCAGACCGGCAATGCGCTGGACCTTGCCATCAATGGTCGCGGATTCTTCGAGATTTCCCTGCCTGACGGCTCCATTGCCTATACGCGAGACGGCGCGCTGCGTCTCAGCGCAGAAGGCGCATTGGTCAATTCCGCCGGTCATCCGTTGCAGCCCGCATTGTCTATACCCGACGGTGCCCAGAGTGTGACGGTGGGCGCGGATGGAACAGTGACCGTGCAAATGCCTGGCGAGGCAACGCCCGTCACCCTGGGTACGCTGACCCTGACCGACTTCATCAACCCCGCTGGCCTGCAGGCACGCGGGGACAACCTGTTCGATGAAACCGCCGCGAGTGGTCCGCCGCAGCAGGGCACTCCGGGCATCAACGGCATAGGTTCCATTGCACAGGGCGCCCTGGAGTCTTCCAACGTCAATGTCGTGGAAGAACTAGTCAACATGATTGAAACGCAGCGTGCCTACGAGATGAATTCAAAAGCGATCTCGGCCACCGACGACATGCTGCAGTTTGTAAACCAGTCACTGTAATGAACACGGTGCGCCTGATTCTCTGTAGCTTGCTGTCACTCGTGCTGGGTGCCTGTGCCAGTGCGCCACAGGAAAGGCGCAGTACCGTTTCAAAACCGGTCGAACAAGGTCCAGCGCCAGCGGCGAACGGATCGATCTACGCCAGTGCGCGCGGTCAGTCCTTGTTTGAAGACAACAAGGCGCAGTGGGAAGGCGATCTGTTGACGGTGGTTCTGGTAGAGAGGACGCAGGCCAGTGCCAGCGCGGCAACCACCAGCAGCAAGTCTCAGCAGACCTCGATTCTCAATCCGACTGTGCTTGGGCGCGGGGTGACGGTAGGAGGTAATGCCTTGTTTGGCGGCTCGCTCGAGGCAGATCGAGATTTTTCCGGCAGCGGTGGCTCGCAGCAATCCAATCGCCTGGATGGACAGCTCACGGTGCGCGTGATCGAGCGATTGCCCGGTGGCGTCCTGAGGGTCGAGGGTGAGAAACAGCTTCAGCTCAACCAGGCCGATGAAACCCTGCGACTCCGGGGGCTGGTACGACTTCAGGATATCGGCCCCGACAACACGGTGCTTTCCAGCCGCATTGCTGACGCAGAAATCGAGTACAGCGGGCAAGGCGCCGTGGGTGATGCCAACGCGATGGGATGGTTGGCGCGATTCTTCAACTCTGCCTGGTGGCCGCTATGAAATTCTGGTTCTGTCTCGTTCTGGGTCTGGTGGCATGGGCTGGTGGTGCTCAGGCGGAGCGCCTGAAGGATCTGGCCACGGTTGCGGGTGTGCGCGGTAATCCACTGGTCGGTTATGGACTGGTGGTAGGCCTGGATGGTTCTGGTGATCAAACCTCGCAAGCACCCTTTACCGTGCAGTCACTGCGCAATCTGCTCAACCAGCTGGGCGTGACGATTCCGGCCAATGTGAATCCGCAATTGAAGAATGTGGCTGCTGTTGCCCTGCATGCCGAATTGCCAGCATTCAGCAAACCTGGACAGACCATCGATGTGACGGTTTCCTCGCTGGCCAATGCCGGGAGTTTGCGTGGCGGGGCCTTGTTGATGGCGCCGCTCAAGGGTGCGGACGGGCAGGTCTATGCCATTGCACAGGGCAACCTGATTGTCGGTGGATTCGGGGCTTCGGGCCGTGACGGTTCGCGAATTTCGGTCAATGTGCCCAGTACCGGAAGAATTCCTGCCGGCGCCATTGTTGAGCGCGCTGCGCCAGCCGCATTCAGTGGCGCGCCGGTTGTGGTGCTGAATCTCAATGCGCCAGATTTCACGACCGCGTCGAGAGTGGCCCAAGGCATCAATCAAAGTTATGGAGAAAGTGTTGCTCAGGCGCTCGACGCCGTTTCAATCAGTGTTCGCGCACCTGTGGATGCTCATCAACGCACGCAGTTCATCGCATTGCTTGAGGCCATGGAGATCGATCCGGGCGAGGCGGCAGCGCGCGTGGTGGTGAATTCGCGTACGGGCACCATCGTCATCGGCAGTCACGTGCGCGTCTCTCCCGCTGCCGTGGCCCATGGCTCGCTGTCGGTCACGATCACGGAGCGGGCGCGCATCAGCCAGCCCACGCCGTTCTCGCAAGGCGAGACGGTGGTTGTGCCGGAGTCCAGTATTGCGGTTGGGCAAGAGGGAAATGGTCGCGTCTTCCTGCTGGATGCCGGGCCTACGCTGTCTGACATTGTTCGCGCCGTGAATCAGGTCGGTGCGGCGCCAGGAGACCTGATTGCCATTCTCGAAGCGCTGCGACAGGCCGGTTCATTGCGTGCGCAGCTGATTGTGATCTAGGCGATGAAAGCTTCGGCCCTGACGCCACCGGTTTTCTCGCCCACCACCGGTCTGCAGAAGTCGGATCAGTCGCGCGAAAATCTGCGCGAGGCTGCACGCCAGTTTGAATCCGTGTTCGCACAGATGATGTTGAAGTCCATGCGCTCCGCTTCTCTGGGAGATGATCTGATGGGCGACGGCGGTCTGTATCGGGACCTGCATGACTCGGAGATGGCCAAGGCGCTCAGTGCCGGGCGGGGTCTGGGCATTGCTGAGCTGATGGTGCGCCAGCTTCACGGACAGGACGGTGCGGCGCTGGATTTGAGCACTTTGAGAATGCCGAGCCGCAGCCTCCCCGTTGCGCCGGTTCATCACAGTGCCAGGCCTGCCCAGTCCTACGATTCACCGCAGGCGTTTGTCGATGCCATCAGGCCCTACGCCGAGGAAGCGGCGAATCAGCTCGGTGTGCCGGTGGAGTTCATCATGGCGCAGGCAGCGCTGGAATCGGCCTGGGGCCAACAGCCCGCCGACGGAACCGGCAATCTATTCGGGATCAAGGCAGATCGCAGCTGGAAGGGGGCGTCCAGCTTGCAGAGCACGCAAGAATTTTCGGGTGGTGCCTTCCATTATGAGCAGGCGGCATTCCGCCGTTACGAGAGCACGGCAGAGAGCTTTGCCGACTATGTCCGCTTCCTGAAGGACAACCCGCGCTACTCCCAGGCTCTGGATCACGGTGGTGATGGAGAACGCTTTGTACGTGGTTTGCAGCAGGCAGGCTATGCAACTGATCCGCGCTACGCGGAGAAGATCATCAGGATTTCCCGGAGTCAGGCCATACAGTCCGGGTCGCGGGGAGGTGAGTCATGAGTGATCTTTTCCAGATTGGCCGAAGTGCATTGCTGGCATTCCAGCAACAACTCGCGACGACCGGTCACAACGTCGCCAATGTCGGCACGCAGGGCTATAGCCGTCAGAGAGTAAACCTGTCCGCGTTGCAGGGGGCTGTGAGCGGCTCGGGCGTACAGGGTGCGGGTGTTTCGGCAACCGGAATCCAGCGCATGACCGACCAGCTGCTGACCCGGCGCCTGCTCGGCGATGCTGCGGGTCTTGGTCGGCAAAATCTTTATAGCGATATGGCGACCCGTGTCGATAGCCTGCTCTCGGTAGGCGAAACCGGAATCGGTGATGCCCTGACGCAGTTCTTCGATGCGGCCAATGCAGTGGCTGCTGACCCGCGCAGCATTGCCGCAAGAACCGTTCTGCTGTCCCGTGCGGAAGGACTTGCGCAGGGCCTCGACCGGCTTGGCGCTGAGCTCAATGCCAGTGCGCAGGATCTTGACGCACAACTCCAGCAATCGGTGAACACGGTCAACCAGTTGTCGGCGCGAGTGGCAGAACTGAATCATCAGATCGCCCTGACCCGCGGAGACGCGGGTGGTCATCCGCCAAACGAATTGCTCGATCAGCGTGATCGACTGCTCGAGGAAATGGCATCGCACATCGGCATCCGGACCGTGACCCAGGACGATGGATCGATCAACGCATTCTCTGAAAATGGAGAGGCCCTTGTCATTGGCCACGAGTCCAATCCGTTGACGGTGATCAGGAGCCCTTATGGAACAGGTCGCCTGGAGCTAGGACTACAGACCGGGAACTCGGTGATTCCGATTGCGGGGGTCAGCGGTGGCCGCATTGGCGGCATTCTGGACTCGCAGCGTGAACTCATCGATGTGGCCCGTGCACAGCTTGGACGACTGACGATAGCCCTGAGCACTGAGTTCAACCGGATTCATGGCTCCGGCGTCACACTGGATGGCAATGCCGGTGGCGACTTCTTTTCCCTGACACCACCACTGGTGCGTGGTCATCAGGACAATGCGGGAACCGCCGTGTTCACGGCCAACTTTGCCGATCCATCTGCGATTGCCGCTGGCGATCTGTTGCTTGAATTCGATGGCAGCAACTGGAGCGCTCGTGATGCGGGCAGCGGACAGGCCTTGCCGCTCAGTGGCGACGGCTCTGCTGCGAATCCGTTCTCGGTCGGTGGCATCAGCCTGAGCCTCGCGGGTACAGCCTTGCCGGGTGATCGCTTTGTAATTCAACCGGCAGCGGGTGCGATCCGCGGCTTGTCGGTTGCCGTCAGTGATCCTCGGGGTATTGCGGCGGCAAGTCCTCTGGTGGCTCACGTTGATCCGGCCAGCAGTGCCGGCTTTGGTGTGGCGGATCTGCAGGTGGATGCCGGCACGCCGTCATCCGCGCAAAGAATTGTCTTCCTGTCGGCTAGCACTTATCAGGTTGACGGTGGCCCGGTTCAGTCGGTCAGCGGAAACGAGATCAGTGGTCCGGGCTGGACGATGACACTTAGCGGTACGCCGGCTGCCGGCGATGCCATCGACCTCGCTGCGCCCGGTGCCAATAGCTCGGACAATGGAAACGCATCGGCACTCGCCAGCCTGCAGAACAGCCTGTCTCTGGACAATCTCACGCCATCTGGTTTTCACAGCGCCCTGATCTCGCGAATGGGAGCAGGTGCTCAGCAGGCCCAGCTGGCGACCGAAGCGCATGCCACGATTCAGCGGCAGAACCTGGCATCTCGCGATGCGATTTCCGGGGTGAATCTGGATGAGGAGGCGGCGCAGATGCTGAAGTTCCAGCAGGCCTATCAAGCGGCTTCGCAAATCATCAAGGTGGCTGACGATCTGTTCCAGACCTTGTTCTCGGTGGTCAGACGATAGGGAGAAGAATGTGCGTGTTTCCACTGAAGGTCTCTACCGGGTCAGTCTGGACGCGCTGCAAACGCAGCAGTCACGTCTGGCAAGCGTGCAGAATCAGATCGCGAGCGGCAAGCGATATACGGCAGCATCAGAGGCGCCCGATGCCGTGGCGGCCGTGCTGCGGCTGGATCAGCGCGCGGCCGAGCTCGCGCAGTACCAACACAATGCGGACCAGGCGACCCTGAGCCTGAATCTGGAAGAGCAGGCCTTGTCTGATGGACAGAACATCCTCCAGCGCCTGCGTGAACTGGCAGTGCAAGCCAATTCCTCTACTTTGTCTTCAGACGATCTGGCCGCCATAGCGCAAGAGATTCGCTCGCAGGGGCAGGCCCTGATGGCGATTGCCAATCGTCAGGACGGAAATGGTGATGCCCTGTTTGGCGGCAGCCGGGGTGAGACGCCGAGTTTCGAGTCCATTGCCGGTGTCGTGAACTATCTGGGTGATGCCACGCCGCGGCGACTGCAGATTGGAGAAGGGCTGGACATTGCGCACTCGCATCCGGGTGATCGCGTTTTCCAACGCGTGCCGGAAGGGAATGGACGTTTCGTGGTGCGGCCCGGACAGAACACCGGACCTGCCGTTGTTACTGTGCAGGAACCGGCCGGGTTCGACGGGCAGTCCTATCAGCTCGTTTTCGATGCCGGGAACTATGAAGTCAGGGATGCCAGTGGCGCCGTCCTGCAGTCGGGCGTTGCCACGGACAATCTGTCGATCACCGTGGGCGGTTTGCAGCTGGATTTTGCAGGCCAGCCTGCTGATGGTGATGAGTTCCAGATTGCACCCGCACGTTCACGCAGCATCTTCACGACCATTGAATCACTAGCGGCCGCCACGGAACTCGGTAGCAGTGGGGCGCGTGCCAATGCGTTTTCCGCGGCACTCGCCGATCTGGATCAGGCTCAGGAGAATTTTTCGAGTATTCGCTCGGAAGTGGGTTCGAGCCTGCGACTGACCCAGGCAGCGCAGGATGCTGCAGAGGTTACGGGCTTGCAGATCGCTTCAACGCGATCGAGTCTTGCCGATGTTGATTACGCTGAAGCCGCGAGCCAGCTTGCCTTGCGCACCAGCGCCTATGAAGCTGCACTGCAGGCGTTCTCCAGCACGCAGTCCTTGTCGCTGTTCAATCTGCTGCGATAACCGGCGGCGTGTTTGCACCGCTTGTCCCTGTTAACGCTACCGATCATCCTTCAGGCAGATATCAAGCGCAAAGAAAAGCAGGCAGCGGCCGATAAATCCTTGAACGCGGCGGCAATGGGCCCCGCGGGACTCTCTACAGAGTATCCAGACCGGGCACCCCGGGAAACGTCAAGGAGTATTCAACATGTCACTCGTTATCAACACCAACGTCCTGTCGCTCAATGCCCAGCGCAACCTGACTTCCTCACAGAGTCAGTTGGCGACGTCTCTGCAGCGTTTGTCCTCTTCGCTGCGCATCAACAGTGCAGCAGACGATGCAGCCGGTCTGGCCATCTCGGAACGCTTCACCACGCAGATCCGCGGCATCGACCAGGCTGCCCGTAATGCCAATGATGGAATTTCACTGGCGCAGACCGCTGAAGGTGCGCTTGCCGAAATCGGCAAGAACCTGCAGCGCATTCGAGAGCTGGCCGTGCAGTCCCGAAATGCCACCAACAGCGCATCCGATCGAGTGGCGCTCGATGGCGAAGCCCAGGCATTGCGTCAGGAAATTGATCGCGTCGCGCAGCAGACCAGCTTCAACGGTGTGAATCTGCTTGATGGCTCCTTCACCAATCAGGTTTTCCAGGTTGGCGCCAATGTGGGCCAGACCATTTCAGTGAACAGCATTGTTGATGCGACCAGCGCCAATCTGGGTACATCCAGCAGTGCCCAGGTCACCGGTGCCGCGGCTACCGCATTCACAGCGATCACTGCAGGTCACCTGACCATCGACGGTGGTAACGGTAACGGTGCCATCAGCGTCGGCGCAATTGGTGCAGATGCCAGTGCAACCGAGCGTGCCGCGAGCCTGCGGACGGCGGTCAACTCGGTGTCTGATCAGACCGGGGTCTATGCGGTGAATGACACGGCCACCACGGTGACGCTGGTCTCGACGACTTCAGTCACTGTTGCCTTCGGCGGTGCCAGCGCCACGACCGCGACGACGGGTCTGACCGCTGCCACGACTGCGGCATCGACATCGACCGGCTTTGCCACGCTGGATCTGACGCAGGTGGCCGGTGCAGATGCTGCGTTGACGCAGATGGATTCGGCTCTGGATGCGGTCAACTCGGCTCGGGCATCCCTGGGTGCGATTCAGAACCGCTTCACTTCGGTTGTGGCCAGTCTGCAGACCACATCAGAGAATCTGTCGGCATCGCGCTCACGCATTCTGGATACCGACTTCGCGGCGGAAACCGCTTCGCTGACCCGGGCCCAGATTCTGCAGCAGGCCGGTACGGCGATTCTGGCCCAGGCCAATGCAGTACCGCAGAACGTGCTTTCCCTCCTGCGCTGATACGCAAGCGGACTTCTGCCTGGCGGGGCCGAACTCTTACGAGTCCGGTCCCGCTTTTTTGTATCCAGCATCTCGCCCCGGCACACGGCTTGCCTCGGTGTTGATGTTGCGACGCTTATCCGTCGTGTTCGAATCATTTCATTCACCTGCCGTGTCAGTTGAGGAGTAACAGTCATGGCTTCCATCTCTGCAGCGGGTCTGGGTTCGGGTCTTGATCTGAATAGTCTGGTGACGCAGCTGGTTGCCGCAGAAAGAGCACCCGCCGAGAATCGCCTGAATCGTGAACAAACGACCGTCAATGCTCAGATATCCGCGCTGGGAGCGCTCACCAGCACTTCCACGAATCTGCAATCAGCCCTGACCCGACTCGCCAACGGCCTGGCTTTTGGCGGCCGCTCAGCGACCAGTAATTCCGATCATTTCAGTGGCAGCGCGACGGACCAGGCGCAGACCGGGAGTTATCAGATCCGGGTGGAGTCGCTGGCTACGCAGCATCGTCTGGCGTCGGCGCCGGTGGCGGACGCTTCAGCCCCGCTCGGCAGCGGGGAGTTGAGCCTGAGCCTCGGGGCTGAGAGTTTTGTGATCGACTTTTCTGCTGGCGCTTCGCTCAGTGAAATTCGAGATGCCATCAATGACGCGGAAGATAATCCGGGCATCAGCGCCAGCATTCTCAATGGCGCCGATGGCGCTCGCCTGGTACTCGGCGCTTCAAAAAGCGGCTCGGCCAACAATATCCAGGTCCTGGCCTCGGGCGGAGATGGCGGGCTGTCGTCGCTTGTCTACGAAAGTGGCGGTGTACAGAATCTCAGCCAGGTACAGCCCGCGCTTGATGCTGAGGTTTATATCGATGGCTTTCTGGTCAGTAGTGCCGGCAATCAGATTACGGATGCCATTGAAGGCGTAACGCTGAATCTTTCTGAAGCGGAGCCCGGTGTGAACCACACCCTGACCGTGGCCAATGATCATTCCGCCGCCGTCAGTGCCATCGAGAGCTTTGTTTCCAGTTACAACGTCTTTGTGGCTACCGCAGCAACCGTGACCCGATACGACCCGGCCAGCAATCAGGCGGCCAGTCTGGTTGGAGATCCCGCGGTGCGTTCGCTGGGCAACCGCTTGCGCAGCCTTGTCGGCGGTGAAATTGCCAACGGTGAGGGGCCCAGCTTGCTCTCGCAGATCGGGCTCAGCATCAAGACCGATGGATCACTGACGCTGGACAAGACTGCGCTCGAGACAGCGTTGAACGAAAACCCGGACGGGGTGAAGACACTGTTTGCCGGCAAGACAAATAGTGAAGGTCTGGCTGACCAGCTGGATCTCATTCTCGAAAGCTATGTTGGCACGACAGGGGTTTTCACCAGTCGTAGTGAGAGCGTCAAGTCCCGTCTGGACCAGATCAGCGATCAGCGTGAAGTGCTTGATCGGCGCATTGCTGCACTGCAATCCCAGTACCAGGCGCGATTCAGTTCGCTGGATACCCTGATCAGCCAGCTACAGTCGACGGGCAATTACCTGACCCAGCAGCTATCCAACCTTTCAGCCTGATGCACACAGACCACGCTCAAGTTTTCAGGCAAACGGCAGATGAAGTTAGAGTCAATTCAACCGGGGCAGTGTCATGAACCACACCTACGCGGCAATGCAGCAATACCATCAGGCAGGCGTGCAGTCTGCAACAGACGTCGATGCGCATCGGCTGATTGAAATGCTCTACGGCGCATTGCTCGGAAAGCTTTCCAAGGCAAGGCTTGCATGTGGTCTGCGACAACGAGCAGATTTCGGTACCTACATAGGCGAGGCGCTGGCCATCATCGCCGAACTTCGCAATGCCCTGAATCCAGAGCAGGGTGGCGAGATTGCGGAAAGGCTCGACGCTCTCTACAGCTTTTCCGCGCAACGTCTGGTCGAGGCGAATCTGGAACTGGAAGCAGGTCCCATCGAGGAGGTATCCGCGCTGATCGGCGAGATCAAGACGGCTTGGGACGGCATCCGGGACGTAACGGCATGACTTCGTCAGCTTCACAGAGTGATGTCTCTGTCCTGATGGAAGCTCAGCTGGAACTGTCCAAAGCCGTTTCCGAGCAGCGCTTCGACGATGCGGTGCCCTTGTCTCAGGATCGACACCGGCGACTGCAAGAATTCCTGGGCCAGACACAGGATGAAGCTATTCGCAGGCGGCAACTCAGCGAGATGCTGGCATCCAATGCCGAGCTGCAGCGGCAACTTGAGGACTTCAGGCGCAATGCACTGGATTCACTCAAGTCACTCGAACAGGGCGCCCGGGCCAGGCAGGCCTACGATGGCTGATACCTGGAATGCGCTGATTGAGGATTGTCTGGTGGTTCAGACACGACTGCCCTTTGCATGGGTGCCGGGAGGGGCGCTCGAAGGATCTCGGCAAGATGCCTGTGTCCGGCAACTGGAGCTGCTCTACGGTTTTGAGGATGCACGCGCCGAGCTGGTGGATGAGATCAATGGCAGTACGCAGGAGTCTGTCCTGCAGAGAATGGAGTCCAAGCTGGACTTCGCCATGGAGATGCTCGGCTCGCTGGTCATGATGCAGCGACCGCCACCGGCATCGCTGGCCATGGACCTGTGCTCGAGCGGATTGCGGCTCCATGCCTGCGATGCCTTCAAGCCCGGATCAGGGCTTGTGCGGCTACATCTGAACGCCATGGTTCCCGAAGCATTGCAGATTGATGCCCGCATGCATCAGGACAGCGAGCGGGGTCCGGTGTTCATGTTTGAGAACCAGAGTGCCCAGTTGAAGTCACTGATCGAGCGCGCCATTTTCAAGATACATCGCCGGTCGATTGCAGCCGCTCGCAAAGGTTAAGATAGTTGGCCGTCCAGCGTATCGCCGGACCGATCTGAAGGCTCCCTTTGACCCTCCGAAGATGATCAAGATAGTTCTCGCTGACGATCACAGTCTGGTTCGCATCGGTGTGCGCAAAGTGCTGGAGGCAGCCAATATCCAGGTCGTCGCCGAGGCTTCCAATGGTGAAGAGGCTCTGGAGATGATCCAGAAGAATGAGCCGGACATCGCCATTCTTGATATCGCCATGCCGCGAAAAACCGGCATGGAAGTGGCGTTGGAATTGCTGCGCATGGGTAACCCGGCACGGACGATCATGCTTTCCATGCACTCGCATCGGGAATTTGCCCGGCAGGCGCTTGCAGCTGGCGCCAATGGGTACGTACCCAAGCAGTCGGCGCCCGAGGAAATCTGCATTGCCGTGCGCAAGGTTCACTCAGGTGGGACCTATCTGAGCAGCAGTCTCACCGACGGTCCGCAAAAAGGTTCATCGAGCTCACACCATTCTTCGGCGTCAGATGACCGCCTGTCAGTACGGCAGCGGCAAGTGCTTGTTGCCATCGGCCAGGGACACTCGATTTCCGAGATCGCACAGATTCTCGGAATCGGCGAGAAAACCGTCGAAACCCACCGTTCGCGGCTGATGCAACAGCTCGGATTGAAGAATTCGAGAGAACTGATGCGGTATGCCGTCCAGCAATTCACTGAGTAGCGATTCAGTCCTTGCATAATATGTAAGAGATTGCCCTACAAGAGTAAGGTAATCCCTGATCTCAATTGGTCCGCGTTTTCGCCAGAATTTTTTCGACGGCGACGGAATGCCAACACCTCCGATCCGCCGAAATTTTGGCCCTAGCGGAGAAATACCAATGAGAACCAGTCTGGATATGCGCCCCGAGCTTCGCGGAACCATGACCCCGCAGCTGGTGCAGTCCATCCGTCTGCTTCAACTCAGTGGTCTTGAGATGCAGGCGGAGGCAGCCCAGTGGCTCGAAACCAACCCCATGCTCGAACTCGAAGATGATGCGTCTGAGGACGAGGAACTGCCGGAGTTTGAGCGCCCGCAGCTCAGTGTTGAAGAGCATTGGATGCCCAGCCAGCATGGATCGTCGGGTACGCAATACTCCGAAGACGATGAAGACCAGGGCCGGGGAGAAGCCGTCACTCCCGAAGCCGAGTCCATTCATCTTCGTCTGCTCGAAGAACTGCCGCTTGAATGCAAGGATGCAGATCAGCTCGACATCGCCTTCACGCTGCTTGATTACATTGATGAACGGGGCTATCTGGAAGAAAGCATCAAGGTTATCTCAGCACGGTCCGGAGTTCGGTCAGCAGATTTGCTTGAAGCCCTGCAACTGGTTCGCAGGGTTTCCGTGCCGGGTTTCGCGGCCCACGATCTGAGCGAGTGCCTCAGGCTTCAGCTCGAAACACATCCGGTCAGCATGGCGCGCAATGTGGCCATTCGACTGGCCGAGTCCTACCTGGAGTCACTGGCCCGCCATGAATTTGACCAGGTGCGCGCTGAGCTTGGGGTGGACCATAACGATTTCGCCGCTGGCCTGAAGCTTCTGCGCCAGCTTGATCCCGCGCCAGGACTGCGTCGCACAGAGGCGTCACACGTAGTGCCGGACCTGATCGTCAGCTGTGAAGGGGGCAATTGGAAGCTCGAACTCAATCCACTGGCCAGCCCACGTCTTCGCGTCAACGCCGCCTACGAACGCATGCTCGGCAAGTGTGGTGCCCAGGGCGCGGGTATGCGCCAGCAACTCACGGAGGCGCGATGGTTGTTGCGCGGCCTGAGCATGCGAAACGAAACCTTGCTCAAGACGGCGCGTGCGATCTTCCAGCATCAGTTTGCCGCGCTGACCCAGGGCGACGAAATGCTCAAGCCGCTCTCGCTGCGAGAACTGTCGATGCAGATCGGCATGCATGAATCAACCGTCTCACGCGTTACGCAGGGAAAATTTGTTCAGACGCCTCGCGGCGTGGTGGAACTGCGCCGCTTTTTCTCTGTTGCCTTGCAATCACAGAACGGAGCGAATGCCAGTTCCACCGCCGTTCGGTCGCTGATCAGATCGCTGGTGGCGCGTGAACCGGAAGGCCGCCCCTTGTGCGACGGCGCCATCACGGCAGAACTTGCACGTCGCGGCATCTACATTGCCAGGCGCACGGTCGCCAAGTACCGGGACCAGATGCATATCCCGTCGGCAAAGCTTCGCGCGACGATGCTGCCAGCCCCCGTTGCCGCCTGAGAGAGCGATCATGCAGAAAAGCCAGTTTTTCAATCTTGGACCCGCACCCGAGGTCCGCGAGCAACGCATGCCGGTGCAGGATGCAGTATCCGAGAGTGATATCTCTCCCACGGGGAATTCCGAGGCCGTCGTTCATCTGCGGCGCTGCATCGCCAAGGTGGCCACGCACGACACCACCGTGCTGGTGCTGGGCGAGACCGGCACCGGGAAGGAAGTGGTGGCCCGAGCGATACACGCACAATCGCATCGTGCAAAACGGCCTTTTGTGGCGATCAACTGCGCGGCCATTCCGGCAGACCTGCTGGAGAGTGAATTGTTTGGCCATGAGAAGGGCGCATTCACGGGCGCAATCACCGCCCGAGAAGGGCGTTTCGAGATGGCCAACGGCGGCACGCTGTTTCTGGATGAGATCGGTGACATGCCGATGAGCATGCAGGTCAAGCTCCTGCGTGTCCTTCAGGAACGTTGCTTTGAGCGTGTCGGAGGAACGCGGACCATTCACTGCGATGTGCGCGTCATTGCCGCAACGCACCGTGATATTGAAAGTTCGATCAGTCTGGGCAGTTTCCGTGAAGATCTCTACTACCGGCTCGCCGTATTCCCGGTGGACACGCCGAGCCTTCGCGAGAGAATTGATGATCTGCCTGAACTGATTCGCGAACTATCAATTCGCAGCGGCGAGGAGCGGCTCAAGTTCGACCGGCGTGTGATCAAGGCCTTGGCCGCCTATCCCTGGCCCGGCAACGTGCGCGAGTTGGCCAACCTTGTGGAGCGCCTGAGTGTCATGTGTTCTGGAGACAGAGTGCGCATCAGTGACTTGCCGGCGAAATACAGCGCGCATGTCACCGATGACATGGAGCTTCCGGAAGAAGATGAATTGCCGGAACCAGAGCCGGAGTCCGCATCTCCATTCGAGGTGACCCTGCCCGAAGAGGGGCTGGATCTGAAGGAATACCTCTCTGTCATCGAGCGTGAGCTGATCGACAAGGCGCTGAGACAGACACATGGCGTTGTCGCTCACGCTGCCAACCTGCTGCACATGCGTCGCACCACACTGGTCGAACGCCTGAACAAGTACCAGCTCAATCGTTCCGAAGATGCGTCAGCGGCTTGACACATTCGCGGGCATGCGGCTTGCCAGAGTCATGGCAGGATCATAGGAGTCAGATGCGATGAAGGATATGGAAGTCAATCGCTTGCTCACTGAGCTTCGCTCCCTTTCGGCGCGTTCGTCCTTCAAGCCGCAACAGCTTGATAAAGCGGAAGGCAGTCAGTTTGCGCAGACCATGGTGGAAGCGGCGCGCAATGTCAGCGAGGCTCAGATGAGTGCGAGGAAAGCAGCAACTGATTTTGAAATGGGACGTGGCGACCTGGCTACGGCCATGATGCTGGGGCAGACCGCCAGTGTGTCATTCAAGGCCATGACCGAAGTACGCAACAAGCTGGTCCAGGCTTATCAGGAAGTCATGAGCATGCCGCTGTGATGATGACGCCTCGACCATTCTTCGCCGCCTTCTGAGCCTGCCGTGGCTGCCAACAAGACACCGATGACATTTGCCGATGCCGCTCCATTGCTCCGGCCGCTCGCCTTGCTGCTTGGACTGGCGGGTGCGATAGCAATCGGCATCGCCCTGTTTAGCTGGGCGCGAGGATCAGTGTATGTGCCGCTATACAGCGGATTGAACGAGAAATCGACGGCCGACGTGCTCGCCGCACTGGACGGTGCCAGCGTTCCCTACAAGATGGGGCCGGCAGTGGGCCAGATACGGGTACCTGAGCAGCGGGCCTCGGACGCACGATTTGCACTGGCCGCCCAGGGGCTGCCGACCCGCTCCGAGAATGGCATGGAATTCATGAAGGAAGGCACAGGGTTGGGCGTGTCGCAATTCATCGAGAATGCGCGATACCAGCACGCCCTGGAAACGGAGCTGGCCAGAAGCATCTCAAGTATTCGGCAGGTCTCCGGTGCGCGTGTTCATCTGGCTGTCCCCAAGGCCTCCGCGTTCGCTCGGGACCAGAGACAGGCCAGTGCCTCGGTGATGCTCGAGGTTTTTCCTGGAGCGACGATTGATGACGCTCAGGTCCAGGCGATCATCAACCTGGTTGCTTCGGCAATACCGAGTCTTGAGCCCTCGAAGGTGTCAGTAATTGACCAGACCGGTCGTCTGCTGTCTTCCAGAAAAAGCGAAGACCCCGGTCTGGAAGCCGCAGCCAACCAGTTCACTGTTGCACGCAAGCTCGAAGAGACACTCGCTCAGCGCGTGAGCAATATCCTGTTGCCGCTGACCGGTCCTGGCCGCCTGAGCGTCGAGGTTCATGCCGACATGGATTTCACGCAAACAGAGGAGGCCAGCGAAACCTATCGACCTGAGCCACGCGCCATCCGCAGTGAACAAATCTCTGAGAGTTCGGGGGGCGCGGGGCAGGCGAGCGGCGTGCCGGGTGCGGTCAGCAATCAACCCAAGGGCAGTGGCAAGAGTGAGCTTTCAGAAGCTGATGCAGCAGCGCTAGGCAATGTCGGCTCACGTTCCAGTACCCAGTCCAGGAATTTCGAGATTGATCGTGCGGTGAGTTACACACGCCAGCAGACGGGGCAACTGGAGCGCCTGACGGTTGCGGTGCTGATCGACAATCTCCCCAGGCTCAACGCCGAAGGACAAACCGTGGATCAGCCGTTGAACGAGCAGGAGCTGGAACGCATTACCGAACTGGTTCGCAATGCAGTGGGGTACAAGGAAGCGCGTGGCGATTCCGTTACGGTGCTCAACGCCTCCTTCATGCCCAGCGTTGAGATGGAACCGATTGCGCCCATGCCCTTATGGAAACAGGCCTGGGTACGTGATTTTGCGAGAAATGCGGTTGGCGTTATTGCGCTGCTGGCGCTGGTATTCGGGGTGATGCGTCCCGCAGCGCGACAGCTCATTTCAGCGCCGGTCTTCGCAAGCTCGGGGCCCGCGCTGAGTGCAATCTCTGCGCCACGTGATGTCGCTGACGAGCAGGAGATTGCTCGCCGCGCAGGAGATGACCCTGCGCCGCCACCACAGCGTGAGGCTGTGCCTTATGAACAGCGCCTGCAAGTAACCCGCGATCTGATCCGGGACGATCCGAAGCGGGTAGCACAGGTTGTCAGGAACTGGGTGGGTAACGATGGCTGAGGCTATTACCGAGAAGCGAAGCGAGGTCGCCAGGATGGATGGAACACAGCGTGCGGCTGTACTTCTGATGTCATTGGGCGAACAGGAAGGCGCTCAGGTTCTCAAGCACCTGAGCGCCAAGGATGTGCAGAAGCTGGGTGTGGCAATGGCGACCATCGACAGCGTCAGCCGCGACCAGGCAGAAGCAGTCATGAACGAATTTGCCAGCGCCATCGAACAGCAGACCTCCTTGGGTCTGGGCAATGACGACTATGTGCGCAAGGTGATGATCAGTGCGCTGGGAGAAGACAAAGCCTCCGGCATCATTGATCGCATTCTGCTGGGCAGGAATACCAAGGGGATCGAGGCGCTGAAGTGGATGGAGACGCGCACCGTTGCGGAGATGATTCGCAATGAGCACCCGCAGATCATTGCGATCGTTCTGGCGTATCTGGAATCGGATCAGGCTTCGCAGATTCTCATGCAGCTTCCCGAGCGCATTCGCTCGGACGTGGTCATGCGTATTGCAACACTTGAAGGCATCCAGCCGAGCGCGCTGCAGGAGCTGGATGAAATCATGGAGAAGCAGTTCTCCGGTGGTAACAACGTGAAATCCTCCAATGTGGGCGGGGTCAAGGTGGCGGCAGGCATCCTGAATCTGCTGGACTCGGCGGATGAATCGGCGCTGATGACCGGCATTCGCGATATCGATCAGGATCTGGGTGCGCGGATACAGGACCTGATGTTCGTCTTTGATGATCTGCTCAAGGTTGACGATCGCAGCCTCCAGGTCTTGTTGCGAGAGGTTTCCGGCGAAGTAATTGCCGTTGCGCTCAAGGGGGCAGACGTCAAGATCCAGGACAAGTTCATTGCCAACATGTCGCGGCGTGCCGGCGACATGATGCGCGATGACATGGAAGCCAAGGGGCCGGTCAAGCTCTCGGAGGTGGAGGCAGCGCAGAAGGAAATTCTGGCTCAGGCGCGGCGTCTCGCTGACGAGGGCCACATCTCGCTGGGCGGAAAGGGTGATTCCGTTGTTTGACGTTCTGGAATCGGAAGCCGTGTCCGGCGCCACCCGCTGGGAGGTCCCGCAGCTGGGTGACGCGCCGCCGACAGTTCGGCGTATGGAGGACATCGAGGCCACTGCTTTCGAGGAGGGTCGCGCGCAAGGCTATACCGAGGGCTTTGCCAAGGGGCAGGCCGACGGTCTGGAGGCGGTTCGCAAGCAGGCTGCGCTGCTGTCAGATTGTGTTGATGCCTTGCGTGATCCGTTGGCAAGACAGGATCAGGACCTGGAACAGGCGGTCCTGCGTCTTGCGGTGGATATTGCGGCGGTACTCGCAGCCGGTGAATTGCGAAGCCAGCCCATGGCCTTGCGCAATGTCGTGAGCGCAGCGCTGGATACGGTCGCTCCCGCCGCGGGCGAACCGGTACTAGAGGTGCATCCGGAGCGCATCGCTCTGCTGGAAGTGAGTTTGCAGACAGCGCCGCTCAGTCAGCCCTGCCGGATTCGGGGCAATGCTGAACTCGCCCCGGAAGATTGCCGCGTGATTACGGATGTCGGTCTGGCCGATGCCAGCCTTGATCGTCGCCGCAGGGAACTGCTGGACAAGATGCTGGAGGAAATGTGACTTCCCCCGCGCAGAGACTTCTGGGGCGTCTGGATGCGGCGGGTCAGCGCATTCCGGCCCATCCGCACGTCGTCGTGGAAGGTCGTCTGCGCAAGGTTGTTGGCCTGACCATCGAGGCTGTGGGTTGTCGCGTGGGCATTGGCGGTCGCTGTTCGATTACCGCAGCGGATGGTCGCGAAGTGGAAGCCGAGGTCGTCGGGTTTGGTGGCGACAGTACTTATCTGATGCCAGTGAGTCATCCGCTGGGTCTGTTGCCGGACGCTCCCGTGATCAGCCGGCGTCACATCTCAGGCGCACGTATCGGTGAGGACTGGCTGGGGCGTGTTCTGGATGGAGAGGGCATGCCGCTGGATGGTGGTGAGCGTCCGCGAGGAGAGCGTTACATGCCGCTGATGCCGGCACCGCTGAATCCGCTGCAGAGAAATCCGATCAATGAACCGCTGGATGTCGGCGTGCGTGCGGTCAACGCACTGCTGAGCCTTGGACGTGGCCAGCGTATCGGGCTTTTTGCCGGACCAGGTGTTGGCAAGAGCACCTTGCTCGGAATGATGACCCGATATACCGCTGCTGACGTCATCGTCGTAGGTCTGATTGGTGAACGCGGACGTGAAGTTCGGGACTTTGTTCAGGACACCCTTGGACCGGAAGCCATGTCCCGGGCATGCGTCATCGCCACGCCTTCGGACTGTTCGCCGCTGATGCGTCTCAACGGTGCCTGGCTGTCCTCGGCGGTGGCGGAGTACTTTCGTGATCGTGGCCAGCAGGTCTTGTTGCTCATGGACTCGCTCACCCGGTTTGCGCAAGCCGGTCGCGAAGTCGGTCTTGCCATTGGCGAGCCACCGACCACACGCGGCTTTCCACCCTCTGTGTTCGCGCGGATTCCGCAATTGGTGGAGCGGGCCGGGCAGGGCGGTCCGGGTCAAGGTTCGATCACCGGCATCTATACCGTGCTGACCGAAGGCGAAGACGGACATGATCCGGTATCGGAGACTGCGCGCTCGGTGCTCGATGGCCACCTCGTTCTGTCTCGCAGCATTGCCGAAGCTGGCATCTATCCGGCCATTGATATTGAGGCCTCGCTCAGTCGCCTTGCCAATGTCGTGACCACGCCGGAACAGCGCCAGTGCGTTGCGCAGGTGCGCAGTCTGATCAGCGCCTACCAGCGCAGTTACGATCTGATCCGCATCGGGGCGTATCAGAAGGGAAGTGATCCGGTGTTGGACAAAGCAGTGAATGCATGGCCGTCCCTGCAGAAGTTTGTATCCCAGGAATTCGGCGACTCCGCTAATTTTGCCGATAGCCTGTCGGCGCTTTCCCAGCTGATGCGCGAGGTGAATCCATCATGAGTTTTTCCCAGCGTCTGCGTTCTCTGCAACAGGTTCGTGAGTTCAACGAAGGCCGCCAGGCCGGTGTCCTTTCCAAGGCTTTTGTCAGGCAGCAGGAGCGCCAGCACAAACTTGAAGAACTGCGAAGCTATCTGGGCGAATACGAGTCCCGCCAGAGTGAAATCCACGACCCTCTTCTTCTGGCCAATCACGCGGCCTTTCTCAACCGGATTCGCAGTGCGATCCAGTCACAGGGTCAGGCGGTGAACGAAGCGGGCAGGCAGCTGGCTCAGGAGCGCGCCAGGCTCTTGCTGGCACGGCGCGATCGATCGGTGCTGGATCAGCTTGCCGCCCACTACGCCAGGCAGGATGCGCGCAGGGAACAGGCAGAGTCGCAGGATCAACAGGACGAATGCGCACAGCGGCGACGACCGCCGACGGTAATGGCAGGAATATGAATACCGCTGGCGTCGCAAGCGCATCGCCGGCAAAGACATCCATACCGTCTGCGAGCCGAAGCGATAACCAGGCGACATCTGGCGGCCAGGCAGTGTTCACGCTGGCAGAAGACCAGGCGATAAGAGAGTCTGCGCTCGAAGGGGCTCGCGAGCGTTCAGACGGGTCTGATGCGGGGCGCCCGCAGGGCCACTCGCAAGACCCGCTCAATGAGGCCGATGACACGGCAAACCTGATCGTGCAGTCGCAGATGTTCCTGCATGGCGAGCGTTCTGAAGCATTGCCTCTTGCTCCACCGACGCTGGGAGCGGTCGATGGCGATGTGCTTATTGGTGAGGCAGAAGGTGCTGCTGGCACGCAGGAACAGGTTGCGTGGCAAGGTCTTTCCGTTGGCGTGCGAATTGTTTCTGGTGATGCGGCTCGGGCGCCGCAGCGGCACCTGCCCGGGCAGCCGGTTCCGCTTGCAGACAATCCGCAACTGGGTGGCAGCGCCTTGCATCGGGACCAGGTAGCAGCGGCGCTGCGTCTGCCCGCATTGGATAAGCAACCTGGCACAGAGATGGTGTCGCTCACGGATACTTCCGCAGCACTGGCAGATGCGTTTCAGCTCGAGTCTGGCGAGGCCCGCCCGCTACTGGAGAGCACGGTGTTGAGCAAGGCCGTTAGCCGTGCAGACTTGATTTCGGGGCCAGGCCAGAGCGCGTTTGCAATGCTCTCTGGAGCAGGCAGTGAATCCATTCCAGGTACCGCCAGCAGCAAACTCGCTGCTGCGGAACCCTCCTGGTCCCAGGGCGCGGCCTTGAACGCTGTTACTGAGCAGAAATGGTCAGCGGCCATGAACCAGCAGATCAGGAGCATGATCGATACCGGCAATCTGCGCGCCGATCTGCAACTGACACCGCCCGATCTCGGCGAACTGAGAATCAAAATCGAACTTCACGGGCAGGATACGCGCGTATGGCTGCACCTTACTCAGCCCGATGCCCGCGCCGCGATTGAGCAGGCCTTGCCGCGCTTGCAGGAACTTCTGGATTCAGGCGGTCTGAATCTGTCTGAGGCCAACGTATCGCAGCAGGATCATCAGGCCCGTGGTGAGCAGTCTGCTCCGACCGTGCTCGAAGCCGAAGACGAAGAAGTGGCGAATGTCCGACGTGTGCATATCGGACTGGTCGACGATTACGCGTGAGCGTGCCACGTCGCCGGCGCGGTGACGTAATTCCGACGAAAAAGCCGGAACAGGGTTTGCAGCCAGTCAGGGAAACATCCTTTCCTACCGAGCCTGCCATGAGTCAAGCCAGTACCGCACAAGCCGACGATCTTCCGGTTGCAGCTGTTGCCGCAGAGAAGAAATCCATCTGGCCCAAGATGCTCATCGGCATGGTGTTGGTGGGCGGACTCTCTGGTGGCGGTGCCTGGTTCTATCTGTCCGGAAAAAACCCGCCCGCAGAGGGTGAGGTCGTGGCACCGGAGAGGACCATCTATACGCCGCTGGAGCCGGCCTTTGTCGTGAATCTGGACAGCGATGAGATCAATCGCTACCTGCAGATTGATGTTCAGGTCATGAGCCACGACGAGAAAGTCGTCGAGCTTCTCGAACATGAAATGCCGCTCATCCGCAATCGCCTGATCCTGCTTTTTGGGGCACAGAAGTACGAGGCCATCAGTTCTCGTGAAGGCAAGGAAGCGCTGCAACAACAGTCTCTCGAAGAAATCAGGGGCGTGCTGGAGGCCGCCGGTCACCCGGACACGGTCAAGGCTGTCTACTTCACCAGCTTCATCATCCAATGAGCGCGCGGGACATCCTCTCGCAGGATGAGATTGACGCGCTGATCAACGGCGTGGATGACGGTGCGGTTGAAACCGAATCCGACGTGCCGCGTGATCCCAATGCTGTGGAGACGTTCAACTTCGCAACACAGGATCGGATTATCCGAGGTCGCCTGCCGACGCTCGAGATGATCAACGAGCGTTTTGCGCGTCATTTTCGCATTGGTCTTTTCAACATGATGCGTCGAACCCCGGTTGTCGAGATTCGGGGATTGGAGATGCTCAAGTTCAGTGAGTACGTCCAGAGTCTGTACGTTCCCACCAATCTCAACCTGACCCGGATCAAGCCACTCAACGGCACCGCGCTGTTCGTCATTGAACCCAAGCTGGTCTTCACGATCGTGGACAATTTCTTCGGTGGTGATGGGCGCTTTCCCACCAAGATTGAGGGTAGGGAGTTCACGCCAACCGAACTGCGTGTCATCCAGCTCATTCTCCAGCAAGCCTATGCAGACCAGAAAGAGGCCTGGAGTCCGGTGCTGGCCTTGTCATACGAGCACGTCCAGTCCGAGATCAACCCGCAGTTCGCGAATATTGTTTCACCCTCCGAAATCGTGGTGGTTTCGCGCTTTTACGTTGAACTCGAAGGCGGCGGCGGCGAGCTGCATGTGACCTTGCCGTACAGCATGATCGAGCCTTTCCGCGAGCAGCTCGACGCCGGCATTCAGAGTGACCGCGGTGGTCGTGATGAACGCTTCATCTGCTCTCTCAAGGAACAGATCAAGGATGCCGAAATCGAGATTGGCTCCGTTCTGGCCAAGCCCCAACTCACCCTGGGCCAGCTTCTGAATCTCAAGCCGGGTGATGTCATCCCGATCGACATGCCGCGCAGCGTTGATCTGTGCGTCGACAACCTGCCCATCTTCAGCGGCAGCTTCGGCGTTTCCAATGGGCAGAACGCCGTGAAGATCATCAGATCCCTCAGGGCGACACCGCCGGCGCAGATTCATTAATTCAAAGACCTGTGAGTACAGACATGAATTCAGCAAATAATGGTGCTCAGCCCCAGCCAGACGCCAAGACCGCACAGTTCGACAAGCTGCAGGAAGATGCCGTGACGCCGACGGATGCGGTCGCCAGTCCGGACGTGAACCTCGACGTTATTCTCGATGTTTCTGTGACTTTGTCGATGGAAGTAGGGCGTACGCGGATACCCATTCGCAACCTGCTGCAACTCTCGCAGGGTTCGGTGGTTGAACTGGACCGCGCAGCAGGTGAGCCGCTGGATGTCTTTGTCAACAACACGCTGGTGGCTCATGGCGAAGTCGTCGTGGTCAATGAGAAATTCGGTGTGCGCCTGACCGATGTGGTCAGCCCCGCAGAACGCATCCGAAAACTCAAGTAATGGCTGTCACCGAAAACACGGTGCTTCAGTCTCCCTCCATCAGTGCGGGCGAAAGTGTGCCAGTCACCTCCGTCTCCTCCGTCGGCTTGAGTCTGTTTCTGGTCATCGCCCTGATTGCGGCGCTGGCGTGGATGGCGCGCCGACTGCGACCCGCAGGGGATCGTAGCGGTGATTTGAAAATTCGCAGTACCTTGCATCTGGGCGCGCGCGAGCGCGTGGTCATGATCGACGCTGCGGGAACCCATGTTCTGGTATCCGTCGCCGGCGGCCAGATTCGTCATTTGCACACCTATGATTCTGCCCCGGTGATGCAGGAGGACAAGCCGCCCGCAGCAGATTCCATGCAGAGCGATTTCAGGCAGCGGATGCGGGATGCGCTGGGTTTGGAGCGCGAGAAGTGATCCGCCTTGTCGCGCTGGCGATGCTTCTGCTTTTCAGTGCCCTGAACCCGGTGCTGGCACAGGGCGGCTTGCCAGCGGTCACCGTCACGCCACAGGCCGACGGCGGCGAAACCTGGACCTTGTCCATCCAGGTGCTGGTGGGCATGACCCTGCTGACCGTGCTGCCCAGCCTGCTGATGGTCACCAGCGGTTTTGCTCGCATTCTGATTGTCCTCGGGCTGCTGCGCCAGGCACTCGGTACGGGTCAAACCCCATCGAATCAGATCCTGGTAGGACTGGCCCTGTTGATGGCGGCCTTCGTCATGCAGCCAACGTACGAGCGTGTGTGGACGACCAGCCTTTCGCCTTACCTGGATGGTGAGCTGACAATGGAACCTGCGCTGGAAAAGGGCGCTGCGCCGATCCGAGAATTCATGATGGCGCAGACCCGCGAGTCTGATCTGATGTTCTATGCCCAGCTCGCTGGCGACGGCAAGTACGAAACCGTGGCTGATGTGCCCATGCATGTCATGGCGGCGTCTTTCCTGACCTCAGAGCTGAAGACCGCCTTCCAAATCGGCTTCCTGCTGTTCATTCCCTTCGTGGTGATTGATCTGGTGGTGGCCAGCGTGCTCATGAGCATGGGCATGATGATGCTCTCGCCAATGCTCATCTCGCTGCCGTTCAAGATCCTGCTGTTCACCCTGATCGACGGCTGGAGTCTGGTTCTGGGCAGCATCGCGCAGAGTTTCCGACCATGAGCCCGGAACAGGTCCTGACGCAGGGGCGCATGGCGCTGGAAGTGGCGATGATGGTGTCAGCCCCCTTGCTGTTGACCGCGTTGCTGGTGGGTCTGCTGATCGGTCTGTTCCAGGCCGCAACGCAGATTCAGGAAATGACACTCAGCTTTATTCCCAAGCTCTTGAGCATTGCCCTGATGATGGTCATTGCCGGACCCTGGATGTTGCGGGTGCTGTGTGATTTTGCAATCACGCTTTACCGGTCGATACCGGAGCTGATTGGATGAGCTTCGAGCTCGCCAGTCTGGTCGGCTGGATGGAGCGATTTCTTTGGCCCCTGCTCAGGGTCTCTGCCTTGCTGGTTGCGGCACCGGTGCTCGGTGGACGTAATGCGCCTGCACGCATTCGCATGGGGTTAGCGGTGACCCTGTCTGCGCTGCTGGCATTGACGTTGCCGGTGCCGCCCCAGCTTTCCTTGTTTGGTGCGGCTTGGTGGCTGGCCGTCATCTGCCAGGTGCTGATGGGTTTGATGATCGGCTTCACCTTGCAGATCGTGTTTGAAGCCGTGGTGCTGGGTGCTGAAATGATCAGCAGCTCGGCGGGCCTGAGTTTCGCGCAACTGACAGATCCTCTGCGTGGCGTGCAGTCAGCAGTGCTCGGACAGTTCGCGATGATCCTGATTGTGCTTCTGTTTCTGGCCATGGATGGCCACCTGGCCCTGATTCGCCTTCTGGTCGAAAGCTTTCACGGTGTTCCGGTGGGCGCGGGCCTGCCGGACATGATGATCGGAGAGGTGATCATGTTCAGCGCCCGCATGTTTTCCGGAGCACTGGCAGTGGCCCTTCCTGCGGTGGGTGCCTTGCTTGCCGTGTATCTGGCCTTCGGTGTGGTTTCTCGCGCAGCGCCTACGCTGAATCTGTTTGCCGTCGGCTTTCCGGCAGCATTGATCGCAACGCTTCTGATTCTTCACATCACGCTCCCGGGATTTGGTGACCAGTTTGCGGTCCTGTTGCTGGAAGCCATCAGCATGATCCGAGGTTGGTGGCTGGCATGAGTGACAAGAGCCAGGAGGACAAGACCGAGGAGGCGACCCCGAAGCGGATCGTGGATGCCCGCAAGAAAGGCCAGTTGCCGCGTGGTCGTGAGCTGACCGGTGCTGCTGTGGTGCTGGCTGTCAGCGGTGTGCTGGCCATGCAGGGGCAGAGCATGGTCTCGGACATGGGCAATGCCATGCACTTTGCGTTGACTCAGCCAGCACGCTTCGATTTTGAAACCTCTGGCGACATGATGACCGCCATGGCAAGGGTGGCCGGTGCGCTGTTCACTCCGCTGTTGCCGGTCATGCTCGCTGCCGTTTTCGCGGCGCTGGCAGGTGGTCTACTCATCGGTGGCTGGAATATATCCGGCAAAGCGGTGATGCCCGACCTGAAGAAACTCAATCCATTGAGCGGCCTGAAGCGCATGTTCTCTCTCAATGCGCTGGTCGAGCTTCTCAAAGCCATTTTCAAGGCATTTCTGGTCGGGGGTGTCGCGGTCTGGGTCATTGTCAGTACCCGCGAGCATTGGCTCGGTCTGGGCCAGATGGCCACTGAGATGGGGGTGATGAAAGCCTTTGCACTGGCGATCACGGCCTGCATCGCCAGTGCTGCGGCCTATGTCTTGATTGGCCTGATCGATGCGCCTTACCAGATATGGAAGCATCAGCGGGACCTGCGCATGACCCGACAGGAAACACGAGATGAGTCCAAGGAGAGCGAAGGCCGACCAGAAGTGAAAGCGCGTCTGCGGCAGTTGCAGCAGGAGATGGCTCGCGGCCGAATGATGGATGAAGTGCCCAGCGCCGATGTGATTCTGGTCAACCCTGTGCATGTGGCCGTGGCCCTGAAGTACGACGCAGGCCATGACCGTGCGCCGCGTGTGGTAGCCAAAGGTGCGGGTTTGATTGCAGAACAGATCAAGAAGGTGGCATCCGAGCACCGGGTGCCGGTGCTGAGTTCTGCGCCGCTGGCCCGCGTCCTGTATCGCACCACTGATCTGGGTCATGAAATACCGCCAGATCTGTTCACTGCCATCGCGCAGATCCTGACCTGGGTCTACCGCGTGCAGCGCAATCCTGCATCGGTGGGCAGCGGACCTCCGCAGCCTGAAATTCCCAAGCATCTTCAATCGAAGGCAATGCCATGGCAGTGAGTCAGACCTCTTCATTTGATTTCCGGCGGGTCGCCTCGCAATCGCTGGGTGCGCCGCTAATAGTGGTTGTCCTGCTCGCCATGATGGTGGTGCCACTACCGGCGATGGCGCTTGATTTGATGTTTACCTTGAACATCACGCTGTCGATCATCGTCATGCTGGCGGTGGTTTATGTCATGCGACCGCTGGAATTTTCCATGTTCCCGACGGTGCTGTTGGTGGCCACCTTGTTCCGCCTGACCTTGAACGTGGCTTCAACCCGCGTGGTGCTGATGCGAGGTCACGAAGGCCCAGATGCAGCAGGACACGTGATCGAGGCTTTCGGCGACTTCGTGGTGGGTGGTGACTACGCCGTGGGTCTGACGGTGTTCATGATCCTGACCCTGATCAACTTTGTGGTGATTACCAAGGGTTCGGGTCGCGTGTCCGAGGTATCCGCGCGCTTCACCCTGGACGCGATGCCTGGACGCCAGATGGCCATCGATGCCGATCTCAATGCCGGTTTGCTCAGCCGTGAAGATGCCAAGCTCAAGCGTGAGGAAGTCCGCGAAGAAGCAGATTTTTATGGCTCTATGGATGGTGCTTCCAAGTTTGTTCGCGGTGATGCCATTGCCGGCCTGCTGATTCTGGCGATCAACATCATCGGCGGCATTGCCATCGGCACCATGAGTCATGGCCTGAGCTTTTCGCAGGCAGCTCAAACCTATACCTTGCTGACCATCGGCGACGGTCTGGTCGCGCAGGTCCCTGCGCTGCTGCTGTCCACGGCCGTGGCCATTCTGGTGACACGCGTTTCACGGTCGCAGGAAATGGGCAAGCAGCTCATCCATCAGCTGGTCGGACGGCCCAAGGTATTGGGCATATCGGCTGGCATCCTGTGTGTTCTTGGTGCGATTCCCGGAATGCCGAACCTGGTGTTCCTGACGCTGGCTGCCGTTTGCGGCGGCCTGGCCTGGTGGATGGCGCGATCAGCGGTGCAGGCACAAAGTCAGCCCGAGGCTGTGGAAGAAGCCCCAAGGGAAAGCGAGGAACTCAGCTGGAACGATGTTCCGAACGTCGACGCCGTGGGCATCGAGGTGGGTTACCGGTTAATTCCGCTGGTTGATCGCGCACAGGGCGGTGAAGTGATGCCGCGGATCAAGGGCGTGCGGCGCAAGCTGTCTCAGGAACTGGGGTTCCTGCTGCCGGCGGTGCACGTTCGTGACAACCTTGAGCTGCCCGCAAGCAGTTACCGCATCCTGATTCATGGGGTTCCCATGGCAGAAGGTGAAGTTCATGTCGATCGCGACATGGCCCTGGACCCCGGCGGAACACTGCCTCCAATTGAAGGCGTACGCGGCAAGGACCCCGCATTTGGCCTGCCTGCGATCTGGGTCACTCGCAATGCCAGGACCAGTGCGCAGGTGCAGGGCTATACGGTTGTGGACCCGGCAACCGTAATGGCGACGCATCTTTCATCGGTGCTCAAGGAACAGGCGCACGAGCTTCTGGGATTTGAGGAAGTGCAGAAGCTGGTGGATCACCTGGCCACGCAGGCGCCGAAGCTGGTGGAGGACAACATTCCCAAGGTTGTGCCCCTAGCGTCACTGGCGCGGGTGCTTCAGGGCCTGCTTCAGGAACGTGTCTGTATCCGCAATCTCAAGGTGATCGTCGAGACTTTGACGGAGCTGGCGCCGCGCGGTGTGGATCCGACACAGATGATGGAATCCGTGCGGGCGCGTCTTTCTCGCCAGATCGTGCAGGAAATCAACGGTCTGACTGACGAACTTCCGGCACTCACGCTCAATTCGGCCTTGGAACAGGTTCTGCAAGAGGCAGTACAGAACCAATCTCAAGCGCTGGAGCCCGGACTTGCCGAACGACTGCAGAAATCCATTGCCAAGCATGCTGAACGCCAGACCGCGCTCGGCAAGCCGGTGGTGCTGCTGGTGGCAGGACCTCTGCGCCAGCTTATCTCGCGCTTCGTGCGACAGGCTGCGCCCGGCTCACACGTGCTTGCCTATCACGAAGTCCCCGACAGCGTGCAGGTCCGTATTGTCGCCACTGTCGATTGATCACCACGCCTTAGTGAGAGTCTCGATATGAAAATAAAACGATTTTCAGCTGCAAGCATGCGTGAGGCCATGCGCCAGGTACGTGAGCAGCAAGGGCCGGATGCCGTCATTCTTTCCAGCCATCGGGTGACCGGCGGTGTCGAAGTGGTTGCTGCCATTGATTATGACGAGGCGCTGATTCGCGAGGCGCTGAAAGTGCCCAAGTCAAAGCCCAGGCCATCTGAAGTTGCGGCCAGCCAGGCGGAAGTGTCGAAGATCACCTGGTCGCAGGACCCTGCCTTGCAGGCCTTGTCGCGCGAGCTGATGGGCATGCGTCGCCTGATTGAAGCGCAGGCAGAAACGCGTCGGGATTCCGAAGTCAATCGTGACCCGCAGCGCGCAAGAACGCTGCGCATGATGGAGGGACTGGGCTTTGCACACGACATTGCCCGCGAAGTCTCTCTGGAGCTTCCCGACGGAACCGATGAGGCGCGTGCACGCTATCTGCCACTGGGCTGGCTGTCCCGCCGCATCCCGGTGCTGTCCAAGGATCCCCTGGCGCAACCCGGTGTTCTGGCCTTGGTAGGGCCTACCGGCGTTGGCAAGACCACGACCCTGGCCAAGCTAGCGGCGCGTGCAGTGAAACGTTACGGGCGGCGCTCCGTCGTGCTGATGACGCTCGACACCTATCGAGTCAGTGCGCAGGAACAACTGTCCTATTACGGACGACTGCTGGGGGTTCCCGTGTCGGTGATCGGACCGCAGGACAATCTTTCCAACAGTCTGGCCCGCGTCGCTGATTGCCCTGTGGTGCTACTGGATACCGCTGGCATCAGCCCGCGAGACGCTCGTCTGCACGGTCAGCTTGAACGACTGGCGCAGTGCGGAAAGGTTCGCTCCATGCTGGTGATGCCAGCCAATGGCCAGCTCGGTGATCTGGAAACGGCCGCAGGACGATTTTCCGAGGTCAAACCTTTTGCCAGCATCCTGACCAAGGTCGATGAAACCCACCGTCTGGGTGAGTCTCTTTCAGTGGTCATCCGGCGCAAGTTACCGGTTGCATTCATTACCGATGGTCAGCGGGTGCCGGAAGACCTGCACCCGGCGCGCGCGCCGGACCTGACGGTACGCGCGGTGCATTCGGCGCGTCAGCCTGATGATCGTCCAGAGGGGATGCAGAGGAGTCAGGAGGCTGTCACTAATGGCTGAATTCGACTACGGGCAGGCCGACGGCCTCAGGGCAGGCGCTGGTAAGCCGGTCCGGGTCATTGCGGTGTGCAGCGGTAAGGGTGGTGTGGGCAAGACCAGTCTGTCAGTCAATCTGGCGCTGGCCCTGCGCATGCTGAATCTGGAAGTCATGTTGCTGGATGCTGACCTGGGACTGGCAAACGTGGATGTGCTGCTGGGTCTGCAACCGGCGTTCAATCTGTCGCATGTCCTGAGCGGCCAGTGCACGCTGGAAGAGACCATGGTTGAAGGTCCAATGGGCCTGATGATCGTGCCGGCAGCATCCGGGCAGCGACGAATGGCCGGGCTGGATCCGGCGGAGCATGTCGGACTCATCAACGCCTTCAGCGAGATCAAGCGGCCGCTCGATGTGCTGATCATCGACAATGCTGCTGGCCTTTCAGACAGCGTTCTGACCTTCAGTCAGGCCGCTCAGGAGGCCATCGTGGTGGCATGCAATGAACCGGCCTCCCTGACCGATGCCTATGCCCTGATCAAACTCTTGTCCCGCGATTACGGCGTGTCGAGAATCAATGTCGTAGCCAACATGGTGCGCTCAGCGGCAGAAGGGCGCGAGGTCTACGAAAAGCTTCGGCGAGTCACGGAGCGTTTTCTTGATGTCAACCTCGAACTGCTGGGTTCGGTGCCACACGATGAAATGCTCAAACGCGCCATTCGCAAGCAGAAGGCCGTGGTCGAGGCGTACCCCGGCAGCGCATCAGGAGCAGCGTTTAGGCAAATTGCGCTCAGGGCGAGTCGCTTTGAACTGCCGACAGGCGCACGCGGCAATCTCGAATTTTTTGTCGAACGACTGGTGGCCTCGGCGTGCCCTCAGGTATCCGCAGGAGCCTTTGCGTGAGTGTCGCCCGCGCCTATCTGCAGGTCAGTCAGCCTGCGGTGGACACGGTGGTGACGGAGCACTCCGAACTGGTGCGACGCATCGCCTATCACCTGGCAGCACGTCTTCCCGCCAGCGTGGAAGTCGATGACCTGATTCAGGCCGGCATGGTGGGTTTGCTGGAAGCGGCGAGACACTTTGATGCCTCACAGGGCGCCAGCTTCTCGACGTTTGCCGGTATTCGAATCCGCGGCGCGATGCTGGATGAATTGCGACGTGGAGACTGGACGCCGCGCTCTGTTCATCGCAAATCACGCGAAGCGGCAAAAGCGGTTCGGGCGATCGAGGCCCGTACGGGCAGGGCAGCCAGCGATGCTGAAGTTGCCAGGGAACTTGGCATTGACGCGCACGAACTCCAGCAACTCAATCGCGAGGCCGCCAGCGCGCCCCTGATGAGTCTCGATGAACTCCCGGCAGATGTTGTGGACGGCATCGGCGCACTGGATACCCCCGAAGAAGACGTTGAGAACAGCGAGTTTCGCAGCGATCTGGTGCATGCCGTTGCCAATCTGCCAGAGCGTGAGCGACTGGTGATGTCCTTGTACTACGAACAGGAACTAAACCTGCGCGAGATCGCCGCGGTGATCGGTGTCAGCGAGTCGCGCGTTTGTCAGATCCATGGTCAGGCACTGGTGAGATTGCGCGCTCGCCTGGGCGACTGGCTGCACTGAATCTTGAATGGAGAAAACAATGAAGACCGATATGAAAATTCTGGTGGTGGATGATTTCTCCACGATGCGAAGGATTGTGAAGAACCTGCTCGGCGAACTGGGCTTCACCAACATGCAGGAAGCCGACGATGGATCAACGGCGATTACCGCGCTTCAGGCTGGCGATTTCGAGTTTGTCGTGACCGACTGGAACATGCCTGGAATGACGGGTATCGAGCTTCTGCGCGCGATTCGCGCCGATGCCAAGTTGGCACATCTTCCGGTTCTGATGGTGACCGCGGAAGCGAGTCGCGAACAGATCATTGAGGCCGCGCAGGCAGGCGTGAACGGCTACATCATCAAGCCTTTCACGGCCGTGACGCTCAAGGAGAAGATAGACAAGATTTTCGAACGACTGGCGGCTGCGGCCTGAGGCGCGGTCGTGAAATCCAGCACAGACTTGCTCGGGGAGATGCGCCAAATCGTGGCATTGCTCGAGGCCGGCAAAGCCTGCGAAGCGGAGGCAATCCTGTCCGGGATGTACGGTGATGCCGCCAGAATGCGCAAGGGTCTGGCCCAGGTGACCCACGTACTCCATGAGGGTTTGCAGAATCTGCCGGTGCGCGGGACGCTCAGCCGTCTGGCAAGCCATGATCTGGCGGATGCCGGTTCACGCTTGGATCATGTGGTCCACATGACCGAGCGTGCGGCCAATGTCACTTTGGATCTGGTCGATGAAGCCAGGCAGTTGCTCAGCGAAGGCGCAATGCCAGCCGGACAGGTTCGTCTGCGCGAAATTCTCAATGAAATGACCGAAGCTCAGGCATATCAGGACCTGTCTGGGCAGATCATCAAGCGTGTGGCGGCGCTTCTAAAGCAAACCGAAGACGCATTGACGCAACTGCTTGGCGATGCGCCTGCGGAAGCAGAGTTTGTTTCGCCATCAGCAGCTGGGCCGGAGTTGGGAACGCGGGTCCCGGGGCTGGATAAGGCAGCTGACCAGTCAGAGGCAGACAGCCTCTTGTCAGGTCTTGGTATCTGAAGCGCCGCGGGTGAACGGCCATGCCCATGGATAATGAACTCGCTCAGGATTTTCTGGCTGAAGCAGGCGAACTGCTGGAGGCACTGGGTCCGGACCTGATGGGCCTGGCGGAGTCAGGCGCGGACGCCGAGCGAATCAATCGGGTCTTCCGGGCGTTTCATACCGTCAAGGGCGGGGCAGGATTTCTGGATTTGCAGCCGGTCGTGTCGGTCTGCCATGCCGCCGAAGATGTCGTCAATGCACTGCGTGGCGGAAAGCTGGTGCCGAGTCGTCAGGTGGAAGACGCGCTGCTGGCCGCGCTTAGCGTCATGGAAGAGCAGTTGGCGAGCGTGGGGGCAGGACAGGATGCGATCGATGCACCTGAGGCCGTGCTCTCGAGTCTTCGCGATCTGCTGAGTCCGAAGGCTTCCGGTAACATCGATGAGGACGAATTCGAAGCCCTGCTGGATCAATTCCATGGAGCTGGCGCTGCACCTGGCAGTGGGAATGCAAAGGCCGCAGAGGATTCGCCGCCACCTGCGCCTTCGCCCAAAATTGAAGAGACCGCAGCGGCGCTTCCGGAGAAGACCGCCACTGCCGCGTCGAGACCATCGGCCAGGCCAGCTGCCAAGCCAGCTGCCGAGAAATCCGCAATCGAATCGACTTTGCGTGTCGAGACCCGGCGCCTGGATGCCATCGTGAATCTGGCTGGCGAACTGATCCTCGCGCGCAACCGGCTGAAAACTATTTCCGAAAAGGGTGACCCGGTTCTGGCCAGAGCGGTCAAGGAAGTGGATCAAGTCACTTCATCCCTGCAATCTGCCGTGATGCGCCTGCGCATGCAGCCGATCGGCAAACTATTTTCCCGCTATCCGCGCATTGTTCGCGAACTGGCACGCAATCTGGGCAAGGAGGTAGAGCTGAGCCTGATCGGTGAGTCGGTAGAGTTGGACAAATCATTGGTCGAGGGGCTGGCTGATCCTCTGGTTCACCTGATCCGCAATAGTGTGGATCACGGTATCGAGTCATCCGATCAGCGTCGCAGCAGCGGAAAGGCTTCGGTAGGTCATGTGCGACTTGAGGCCGAACAGCACGGTGATCACATCGTGATTCTCATTGCCGACGATGGGGCGGGTATTGATCCGGACGTCATCCGCAGCAAAGCGCTGGAGAAAGGTCTGATCGAGCATGAGCAGGCTTCACGGCTCACTGCCAGAGAATGTCTGGATCTAATCTTCCTGCCCGGGTTTTCGACCAAGCAGGTGGTAACCGATGTATCGGGGCGAGGCGTGGGGATGGATGTGGTCCGTTCACGCCTGAGCGAGCTGGGTGGCAGCGTCGAAATTGATTCTGCCCTTGGCGAAGGTTCAAGGTTCCGTCTCAGGGTGCCACTGACTCTGGCAGTTCTGCCGGCCCTGATGCTCGGCGTCGGTGGCAGGCCTTACGCCATACCGTTGTCACAGGTGAGCGATGTGACTGACTTCGACGCCGGAGATGTACAGACAGTCGGGGGCCGGCGACTGCATTGCGGTCGACAGGGAGACCTTCCGCTGATGGACCTGCGTGAGTGGAGTGGCGCGCCGCTGGCCAAGCAGGGCCGCATCATCAATGTGCGATGCGGTGAACAACTGCATGCATTGCTGGTGGATGAAGTCTCCGGACGCGAGGAAATCGTGATCAAGCCGCTGGGGCGTGGTTTGCAGGGCATGCCCGGCTTTGCGGGAGCCACAGTCACCGGCGATGGCCGTGTTGCCCTGATCATTGATCCGGAACAGGTGAATCAAATTGACGCCCGCTAAGCCCAGCATGGACAAGATGACAGTGGTCGGCATCGTGCTGGCGCTGGTTGCAGTGCTGGGCGGAAGTGTCCTCAAGGGCAGTGGCATTGCATCGCTCTGGAGTCCGGCGGCCTTTGTGATCGTGATTATCGGCACCATTGCGGCGATCAGCCTGCATACGCCACTGGCCACGCTCAAGCATGCACTCAAGATTCTCAAGTGGACCGTGTTTGCACCTACGCCGAATCTTGAGCGTGAAGTAGAACGCATCGTCGAGTGGAGCTCACTGTCACGCAAACAGGGATTGCTGGCGCTGGAGTCCATTGTGGAAAGCGAACCCGATGCCTTTATCAAGAAGGCGCTGCAGATGCTGGTGGATGGCACCGAGCCGGAAACCATTCGTGGCATTCTCGAAGTAGAGGTGTCGGCCCGAGAGCATCACGACCTGACCGCCTCCAAGGTGTACGAGGGCATGGGCATTTACGCGCCCACTCTTGGCATCATTGGCGCCGTGCTGGGCCTGATGGCAGTGATGAAGAACCTGGCCGATCCCTCGAAACTGGGCGTTGGAATTGCAGCGGCTTTCGTCGCAACTATCTACGGCATTGCGTTCGCGAACCTATTTTTCCTCCCCGTATCCGCAAAGCTGAAGGCCATCATCAATGAGCAGTCCAGACACCGTGAATTGCTGATCGAAGGCATTGTCGCCATCGCTAAGGGTGAAAACCCGCGAAACATCGAGCAGCGGCTGGCGGGATTCATCAGTCATTAGGACGCTCCATGGCCCGCAAGAAGCCCCATGAGGATCACATTAACCACGAAGCCTGGGCTATTCCCTACGGCGACCTGGTCACCTTGCTTCTGGCCTTTTTTGTTGTGCTTTATGCGATCTCCTCCATCAACGAGGGCAAGTATCGCGTGATGTCTGACGCCATGTCGCAGGCTTTTGGTGGTCCACCGAAGTCGCTCAAACCGATTCAGGTGGGGCAGCACCGGCAACGCGGATCCAACTCTGATCAGAGCATTAGCCTCAACAAGTCCGAGCAGGTCGATCAGTCCATTGGTGGCACGACGCGGGACTTGTCGCATCCCTCGCACATACCGTCCAAGCTGGTGAGTAAGTTGCCTCCGCGACCCGGTGGAGGGCGACTTCATGAAGCGCGAACCCAGGCCGAGAAGGTGGCACGTATCCAGCTCATTCGAATGGGTGAGGAGATTGCTCAGGCGCTGAAGCAGCTGATCGATGCGGACATGGTCAAGGTTCGCAACAAGGAATTCTGGCTGGAACTGGAAGTGCGCTCGGATATCCTGTTCCGAAGCGGTCAGGCCGATCTTGTTTCGCAAGCCTATGCAACGATAGACCTGATCGCTCAGGTACTGGCGCAGTTTCCCAACGGCATGCGCATAGAGGGGCACACAGATGATCAGCCCATCTCAACCCAGCGCTTTCCTTCGAATTGGGAATTGTCGGCATCTCGCGCTGCCAGCGTGGTCAGGCGCCTGATCGAAAGTGGAATCGAACCACGCCGATTGACCATTGTGGGTCTTGGCGAACTATGGCCGATCGCGGACAACCAGACAGCAGAAGGCCGCAATGAGAACCGGCGGGTCACGATCGTCGTACTGGGTACCAGTGAGATGGCAGACAAGCTGCCGGATCTGAGAACGCCGGGACCGGCTCCACAAGTGCCGCCCGGCAGCGAGACCATTACGATGGCACCTCATTCGCTTGCGCAGAGTCTTCCGGATGGAGGTGCCTGATGCAGACCTGGGTCGTGGCGAATCAGAAGGGCGGTGTTGCAAAGACCACCACGGCCCTGTCGCTGGCCGGATTATCTGCTGGCAGTGGCATGCGGGTGCTCTTCATTGATCTCGATCCGCAGGCTTCAGCCAGTCACTATCTCGGTGTTGAGGATTGTGCGGACAAGCATTGCAGCATCAGCCTGATGATGAATGAGGCGGGTGCATTGCCGGTGGGCTCCAGGTACGAAGGCCTGGATATTTTTGTGGGTAGTGCGGGCCTGGCGACGCTCGAGCGACAGGCACCTGCGAAGGGGCAGGGTTTGATGCTTCGCCGGGCAATCGCATCGTGGCAAGGCCGCTATGACCGCGTGATCATTGATACGCCGCCGAGCCTGGGAACCCTTCTCATCAATGCACTGGCTTGTGCGAATCAGCTGATCATTCCCGCGCAGACAGAACCCCTGGCGGTTCACGGTGTGCGGCGGTTGCTGCGAACGCTGCAAATGCTGGAGTCGGCCGGGGCAGATCCTGTTCCTCGACTGATGGTCGCAACCTTGCACGATTGCAGAACGCGATCCGCGCGTGAAACGCTCGAACGGATGCGCGCCGAGTTTTCTGGCTTGCTTTGGGATGACCTGGTGCCGATCGACACACGTCTATGTGATGCGAGTCGTAGGGGCGAGATCCTGCCTCTGGAAGACCAGCAGATACGCGCGGCCGGTGCGTACTGGCGACTGTTCCAGACACTGACCAGGACGCTGCCAATGCCGGGCGCAGGGAGTAATTTCGCATGAATGAAAATCTCAATGACTACGTCCGGGACATGCTGCTCGAATCCGGCGATGCGCCGTCTGCCCAGCAGCCGTCTTCTCCGACGGCACCGATAGGCCCAAAATTGCCGGGCGACGTGCCAGCGGTGACCGCTCCATCATTGATGAATGCAGCGCAGTCACTGCAGGAGAAGCTGCAGGCTGCGCAGCAATTGCCGGACCAGCCCGAAGCCCTGACGACGCCTGCTGATCGCTATGTGAGCTTCGAGTTAGCGGGCCAGTGCTATGGCCTGCCCATTGTGCAGGTCAAGGAAGTACTGCCCATGCCAGATGTCACGCCAGTACCCGGCGCGCCGGAAAACTGCCCCGGCGTAGTGAACATGCGTGGCGATATCGTCACGGTTATTGATCTTCGCAGCGTGCTGGGCTTGCCGAGTCAAAATTGCGACGTCCTGATTGTGCTGAACGATGGAATGGCACTTTGTGTTGACGCTATCGGCAGCATCATTGATGCGCAGCAAGAAAATTCCGCCGCGCCGCCGAACGTCGGTGCTGCTCGACCGTTCATCGGTGGTCTCAGTCGCCATCAGGGGCGGTTCATTCTTCTCGTCGACATCCAAATGCTGGAAAACAGCTTGTTTTCTGCATCTTCAAGCAGACGGAGCCAACACCAGACGGGAACGTGATTTGCCTGAATCCATGCAAGACGACAGGAACTTGCCGCAAGCATGGAGCAGCCAGTGTCATCACTCTCAAGTCAATCCGAAGACGTACCAGAGGCCACCAGCACCTTGAGGCTGGCCGGCAGATTGTCAATCTGCGAAGCGCATGCATTGCATGAGACCTTGATCTCGGCGGAGCATCTCGATGCCGTCGATCTGGATGCCAGCGAACTCGAACATATCGATACACCAGCGGTTCAAATGCTGGTTGCGTTCTTCACCCAACGCGAACAACAGGGCCGGAAAACCCGATGGGCAGAGGTGTCCGATGCCCTGATCAGTGCCGCCAGCCTGTTGGGCGTCACACGCAAGATCGCCATCAACACTCCGGAGTAAAAAGGGATGTCAACGGTACTCACAGTAGATGACTCTGCGTCCATGCGTGAAATGGTGGTTTTCACGCTCAAGTCGGCCGGCTTCGATGTCACAGAAGCAGAAGACGGCGTAGACGCACTCGAAAAAGCGCAGGGAAAGCAGTTCAACCTGGTTCTGGCGGACGTCAACATGCCGCGAATGGATGGCATCCAGCTGATCCGTTCTCTGCGTGAGCTGCCGGACTACAAGTACACACCGATGCTGATGCTGACCACCGAGTCCACGGCGGACCGGAAGGCTGAAGGCAAGGCCGCCGGGGCTACGGGTTGGCTGGTCAAGCCGTTTGATCCGGATCAGTTGGTGGCCACTATCAAGAGAGTGCTCAGCTAATCCCATGAGCACCATCGACCTCGAACGATTTCACGCTACTTTCTTTGAAGAAAGCCGCGAAGGCTGTGAGCAGATGGAAGTGGGCCTGCTGTCCCTCGATCAGATTGCAGAAGGCGAGGCGATCGATCTGGAGGTGGTCAATACCATTTTTCGTGCGGCGCATTCCATCAAGGGCGGCTCATCAACATTCGGGTTCACGGAGCTGGCAGACCTGACCCATGCCCTGGAAACCCTGCTTGATGAGATGCGAGCCGGGCGCAGGCCGGTTCGACGCCAGGAAACCGATGTTCTGCTGGAATCGGTTGATGTGCTGCGTGCTCTGCTGGATGCACGACAACACAAGCGCAGTTTCGACGCGGTTGCCATCGAAGCACTCAAGCAGCGTCTGGACGTGCTGTTGTCGGATACAGAGCTGCCTCGCGCGGCGGCATCATCCGACATCGCTGATGCCAGGTCATGCCGCGGCGGGAAGCGCTGGGCGATCAGATTCGCGCCGGGTTCGGACCTGTTGCGGACCGGTAACGAACCCTTGAGGATTCTCCGCGAGTTGGCGGAAATGGGTCACATCACAGTAGAAGCCGATACCGGACGCATTCCGCCATTGGCATCGCTTGAGCCGGACACGGCCTATATGGGCTGGACCATTGAGCTGGATGGAGATGCGACCGAGGCCGAAGTAAAAGAAATTTTTGCCTGGGTCGAGGATGAATGTGAACTCGATATCCGGGAGTTACCTGATTCTTCAAGCAGCCCGGAAGCTGTCGAAGACAAAGCTGCACAGACTTCAGCTCCAGGCTTGAAGCCGGTTGTGACGCCGGCAGGTGCCAGTGCTGATGCGGCTTCGATTCGAGTATCCATTGAAAAGGTTGATGCACTGATCAATTTGGTCGGGGAGCTTGTGATCACCCAGGCCATGCTCGCGCAACACGGGAACGAGCTCGATCCTGTTGCGCATGAAAAGCTCGTCGCCGGTCTTGCACAGTTCGAGCGCAATACTCGCGATCTGCAAGAGGCAGTGATGGCGGTGCGCATGCTGCCAGCAGGCATGGTGTTCAGCCGCTTTCCGAGAGTGGTGCGCGATACCGCCGCGAAGCTGGGCAAGTCGGTGCAACTCCTGACCAGCGGTGAGACCACTGAACTCGACAAAGGGGTGATTGAGCGAATCGTTGATCCCTTGACCCACCTTGTCCGCAACAGTCTGGACCATGGTCTTGAAACCGCTCAGGAGCGCAAGGCGGCAGGCAAACCTGAGACGGGCACCATCAGTATTGATGCCTCGCAGCAGGGTGGTCACATTCTGCTGGTCGTCAAGGACGACGGCAGAGGACTGAACCGCGAGAAGCTGCTTGCAAAGGCGCGCCAGCAAGGCATCGAGATTTCTGACGAAGCGCCTGACAGTGAGGTCTGGCCGCTGGTCTTTCTTCCCGGTCTATCCACAGCCGAAAAGCTGTCGGATGTTTCCGGGCGTGGCGTCGGCATGGACGTGGTGAAGAAGAACATCCAGGCCCTGGGCGGTTCTCTTGAACTCAGTTCCAGCACGGGCAAGGGCACCACCGTACTGATTCGTTTGCCCTTGACTCTGGCCATTCTGGACGGCATGTCCGTCGGCGTTTCCGACAACATCTACATCCTGCCACTGGCCTCGGTGATTGAATCCCTGCAACCGCTGGAGAAGGACATCAAGACCATAGCGGATGCAGGCAGGCTGGTTCGTGTGCGCAATGAGTATCTGCCACTGGTTGATCTTCGCCAGTGGTTCTCGGTCGGTGGCAATAGCCGTTCGCCACATGAGGCGATCGTGGTCATCGTTGAATCCGAGGGACGCAAGCTAGCCGTGCAGGTTGACGAGCTGGTCGGTCAGCAACAGGTGGTGATCAAGAGCCTGGAAGCGAACTATCGACGTGTTCGCGGCGTATCAGGCGCCACCATTCTCGGTGACGGGCGCGTGTCCCTGATTCTCGACGTGACCTCGATCATCCGGCTGCTCAGCCAGCCCCCATCTTCACAGGCACTTGCAGCCTGAACCCAGACGAGGTCATCCCATGAGCATCGCAGAAAACGACACTGATCCTGGACAGGCACGCTCCACGCCGACTACGCCGAATGAATTCCTCACCTTCACGCTGGGCGAGGAGGAGTATGGCGTCGACATTCTCAAGGTCCAGGAAATTCGCGGCTACGACACCATGACTCGCATCCCTGACGCGCCGGACTTCATAAAGGGCGTCATCAATCTTCGCGGCACGATTGTTCCGGTCGTCGACATGCGCATCAAGTTCAAGCTCGGCAAGGCCGAGTACGACGAGTTTACCGTGATGATCATTCTCAACATTGCCAACCGCGTGGTCGGCATGGTGGTAGATGGGGTGTCGGACGTCATGCAACTGACGCCTGAACAGATTCGACCTGCTCCCGAGTTTGGTAGCGCGGTGAACGTTCGCTACATCACCGGCATCGGAGCGCTAGACGAGCGAATGCTGATTCTGCTGGATATCGAAAGGCTGATGTCTGGCGCAGATATGGCGCTCATGGACTCGGCTACCCAGACGCTGCAGTAAGCGCATTGCAAAGGAGAACTTAAATGAAGCCTCGTATTGACCATCCGACCACTGCAATGCAAAGCGTTCTGTTGAATGAGGCCAGACAACGGCGGCCGCACAACCACGACGACAAGAAGATTCCTGTTTATCCACCCATGCTTGCGTCAGTCCTGTCAGCGCACATCGCTTAGTTGCATGGCCAAAGTCATTCCTTTCAAGTCCCGATCAATACACACGCTCTGAAAATTCACACTGGAGGATGCTCAATGAAAAGCACATCAGAATCTGCGGAATCCGTGCTACGAAACTGTTCCCGTTTGCTGCTGGGGCTGCCCGCGATGGTGGCCGCAGCCTGCTTTGCCCATGGTCACGGCGCGCTTGGATCTCAGGTTCTGAGCCTGCTCCTGTTAGTGGCTTTCGCGCTGGGAGCTTTGGGCGCCTATGCGCTGCTTCGCATCGTGCAACAGGGTGGTGGAAGTCGAGAAGCAAAGACTGAAAACCACGTCCGGACCGCCGCAGCGAAATGTGCTGCTCACCCTAACCCTTACTCATAAGGCAGGAATTCGATGAACGCCAAATCTGCAAAAAAGACTTCAGCCTCAAGCACCAGCAAAGCCCGTGGGCAGACCAAGAAAGCAAGGCCAGCGCCGCTGATACGGCGTGATTCCATTCCCAAGACTGTCGCCAGCAAGGCGAAGGCTGCTGAACTGGAACGTGCCAATCTCGAGGGGCAGATCGCTGCCATACACAAAGCCCAGGCGGTCATTGAATTCACCCTGGACGGCAAGATCATCACCGCAAATGAAAACTTTCTCGGGGCGATGGGTTACACGCTGGAGGAGGTTCAGGGTCAGCATCATTCCATGTTCGTCGACGCGTCGCATCGTGACAGTGCCGAGTATGCAGCCTTCTGGAAGAAGCTTGGTCGAGGTGAGTACGACGCAGGTCAGTACAAGCGGATTGCCAAGGCGGGCAGGGAGGTCTGGATTCAGGCGAGCTACAACCCGATCTTCGACAAGAACGGAGAGGTGTTCAAGGTCGTCAAATACGCAACCGACGTCACAGAGCAGAGGCGAATCGCGAGGGTTAACGAACGCCTGATGCTGGGTCTGGATGTGGTGGACACCAACGTCATGGTGGCTGATGTTGACCTCAATGTGGTCTACGTCAATGCCTCCATCAAGAAGATGCTGGCGTTGGCAGAATCCGATATCAAGAAGGATGTGCCCAGCTTTTCGGCATCGTCCGTGGTCGGGACAAACATCGATACCTTTCACAAGCAGCCCTCCTATCAGAGAAAGCTGCTCGCTGAATTGCAGACAACCCACAAGGCAAGACTGTCCCTTGGAGGGCGAACCTTTTCGCTGCTGCTGAATCCGATTGATGCGCAAAGCGGCGAGCGTCTCGGCTATGTCGTGGAATGGAAGGACATGACGGCTGAACTAGCAGCAAGGAAGGCCGAGGAAGATCGACAAGCAGAAGAACGCAGGCTCGCAGATGAGAATCTGCGGATCAAGAATGCCCTGGATAATGTCTCTGGCAATGTGATGATTGCCAATAATGATCGTGAGATCATTTACATGAATAAAGCGGTATCAGAGATGCTGACCAGTGCAGAGGTCGAACTGCGAAAGGCGTTGCCGCATTTTGATGCCAGGAAGCTGATGGGCGAGAACATCGATGTCTTTCACAAGAATCCGGCGCATCAGCAGAACATGCTGTCGGCCCTGCGCAGCTCCTATCGTACTGAGATCAAGGTAGGTGAGCTTACATTCGGACTGATCGCCAGCCCCATCGTCAACGACAGTGGCGATCGGCTGGGAACGGTCGTGGAATGGAAGAATCGAACGGCAGAAGTCGCTGTCGAGAACGAGATCGGTACCATCGTGGGTGCCGCCGCCAATGGGGATTTCACCCAGAGAATTTCGCTGGAAGGCAAGGACGGTTTCTTCAAGCTTCTGGCCGAGAACGTGAACTCGCTGCTGGAAACCAGTGAGGTAGGTTTGAATGAGGTGGTTCGCGTACTCGGGGCCCTGGCCCAGGGCGACCTGACCGAAACCATTACCGCCGAATACAGCGGAACCTTTGGCCAGCTCAAGGACGATGCCAACACCACGGTGCGCCAACTCACCGAGATCATTTCACAGATCAAGACCGCAACTGAAACCATCAGTACGGCTGCAAAGGAAATCTCGGCGGGCAACACCGATCTATCCGGACGTACTGAGCAGCAGGCCGCCTCGCTGGAAGAAACCGCCTCTTCCATGGAAGAGCTGACCAGCACGGTGAAACAGAACGCCGAGAATGCTCAGCAGGCCAACCAGCTTGCGAGCGGAGCCTCTGATGTGGCGCGCAAGGGCGGGCAGGTGGTCAACGAGGTTGTCACCACCATGAGCGCGATCAACGAGTCGAGCAAGAAAATTGTAGACATCATCAGTGTGATTGACGGGATTGCGTTCCAGACCAATATCCTGGCCTTGAATGCCGCTGTCGAGGCAGCTCGTGCCGGCGAACAGGGACGTGGTTTCGCGGTTGTAGCTGCTGAGGTACGCAGCCTGGCGCAGCGTAGTGCAGGGGCGGCCAAGGAGATCAAGACGCTGATTGGCGATTCGGTCGAAAAAGTCGGCAACGGCGCCAAGCTTGTTGATCAAGCCGGGGCCACCATGGAGGAAATCGTTACCAGCGTGAAACGCGTGACCGACATCATGGCGGAGATTTCTGCGGCCTCGCAGGAGCAAAGCCAGGGTATTGAGCAGGTCAATCAAACCATCACGCAGATGGATGAGACGACGCAGCAGAATGCGGCCTTGGTGGAACAGGCATCTGCGGCGGCGCGTTCTCTGGAAGACCAGACGGTTGGACTTTCCAGTTCTGTTTCACGCTTCAGGCTAGTGGCAAGCGCGCAGGAAGAATTCGGCCAAAGGCTGATTGAGGCAGCCCCACAGCCTGTGCGCAATGCCCCGGTACGTTCGGCCAAGCCTTCGTCACCTGCTCCAGCCAAAAGCAAGCCGGGAGCAAATGGCGTCGCCTATCTGAATGGAAACGGCAAGTCGAGGCCAGGCGCGGAACACTCCGATGCCGGTGGCGATCAGTGGACTGAATTCTGATCCTTGCCTTGGCCCGGAGAAGCGATGTGCTCGTCGCCTCTCCGGGGCTTTGTAATTCCATCCCTTGCCTGCCGGAGCTCCCAGTGAAAATGCTGTCACGCGAATGCCTTGCTTCACTTGTTGCTCCGGCGGATGGGCAGCCTGGCGCACGAACCGGTCGCGACGGGTAAGACGCTCATGGCTGACGACGTTCCCGACTTGCGAGACTTCGAGTTTGCACGCGGCGACTTTGAACGTGTGCGGAAAATGATCTATCAGCGTGCCGGGATATCGCTGGCAGACTCGAAGCAGCAGATGGTCTATAGCCGTCTGGCGAGACGTCTGCGCAGTCTTGGCCTTCATTCGTTCCAGGCCTACCTGGATCGTCTCGAATCGACAGACGCAAACGATGAGTGGCAGGAATTCACGAATGCGCTGACGACCAACTTGACCTCGTTTTTCCGCGAGGCGCATCACTTTGAGGTTCTGCGCGAGCATTTGCTGGAAAAAATCTCGGCCAGGCGGCCACTCAAGATCTGGTGCGCGGCGGCGAGCACAGGCGAGGAGCCTTATTCGCTGGCAATGACGGCCTGCGAGGCTTTCGGCTCTCTGAGTCCGCCCGTGGCTATTCTGGCAACGGATATCGACACACGTGTATTGGAAACGGCTCGAGGCGGCGTATACCCGCTCGACCGTGTTGAAAAGATGAGCGAGCCTCGCAAGCGTCAGTTTCTCCTGCGTGGCAAAGGCAGTATGCAGGGGCAGTGCCGCGTCATTGAGCCTCTGCGCCAGATGATCCAATTCAGGCCGCTGAATCTACTGGATGCTCAGTACCCCATGAAAGGACCTTTTGACGCTGTTTTCTGCCGCAACGTCATGATCTATTTCGACAAGCCCACGCAGCTATCGATTCTGAGCCGGATGGCACCCTTGATCGCAGCAGATGGACTCTTCTTTGCAGGACATTCAGAAACGTTTTTCCATGCCGACAAACTGATTCGTCCCATAGGCCGAACTGTTTATCGGCGCGCAGGCGGCTTCTGAGCCATGTACGCCATCCGTCCCTCCCGGAGTGGTCCGGCACCACCGAACAGCGCCGAATCCGGCTACTTTGATAATCGCTTTGGGGCTACGGCCCTGAAGGTCTTGCCTGGAGAATTTCGCGTGGCGTCCGACGACGTGATGCTGGTTACTGTGTTGGGCTCCTGCGTGTCGGCCTGTATTCACGACCCGCTGACAGGCGTCGGTGGCATGAATCATTTCATGCTGCCGGAGAACGACAAGGAAGCAGGGCGCTCGAGCTGGGCCAGTGAGTCGGCACGCTATGGCAGTTACGCAATGGAAATGCTGATCAACGAGCTCTTGAAACAGGGCGCCGAACGTCAACGGCTGGTAGCCAAGCTCTTTGGCGGTGGAGCGGTGCTCAGCGGGCTGACCACCTGCAATGTAGGGCAGCGCAACGGTGAATTTGCCCTGCGCTATCTGCAAGCGGAACAGATCAAGCTTTCAGCCAGTGACCTGTTTGATGTGTTTCCACGACGTGTGCACTACTTCCCGCAGAGCGGTCGCGTCATGGTCAAGCGGCTGGCCAGTGCCCGTGATGCTGATGTCATCAAGAGCGAGAAGCTCTATAGCACGCGCCTGCAGAGTTCTCCCACTTTGGGCAGCGTGGAGTTGTTCTGATGCGACCGATCCGCGTTCTCGCCATAGACGACTCAGCACTGATGCGCGCGCTACTGGTGGAATTGCTCTCGCGTGACAGTGATATCGAAGTAGTGGGCACCGCGCCGGATCCTCTGGTGGCGCGCGAGAAGATCAAGCAGCTGGAGCCTCATGTCCTGACGCTGGATGTTGAGATGCCGCGTATGGACGGGCTCACGTTTCTGGAGAACCTGATGCGACTCCGGCCCATGCCGGTTGTCATGGTGTCGTCTCTGACGCAGAAGGGAGCAGATGCAACGCTACAGGCGCTTGAATTGGGCGCCTTTGATTTTGTCGCCAAACCAAAGCTGGGCGTCGAAGAAGGCATGCGAGCCTACGCAGACGATCTGATCGCGAAGATCAAGATGGCGGCGCGTTCGCCAGTGAATCGAACTCGCTCTCGTACGGCAGAGAAGCCTCGACTTGCGACTCCGGTTGCGCATCGCTTGCGCACCACAGACCGCATCATCGCAATTGGCGCGTCCACCGGTGGTACCGAAGCCATTCGGGAAGTTCTGGAAAGGATGCCTCCGGATGCACCCGGCATTGTGGTGACACAACATATTCCGCCGGCTTTCAGTAAGCCGTTTGCCGAGCGCCTGAACCGGGCCTCAGCCATGCAGGTCTGCGAGGCCACTGAGGGCGTGATGGTCAGGCCGGGGCATGTCTATGTCGCACCTGGTGACCAGCATTTGCGAATCGTCGCAGACGGTGTGCGTTGGTACTGCAGACTGGATCAGGGCGAGCCTGTGAACCGCCATCGTCCCAGTGTGGATGTGATGTTCGAATCGGTGGGGCGATCTGCTGGCGCCAACTGTGTCGGAGTGATTCTTACCGGCATGGGAGAAGACGGCGCACGGGGTCTTCTGAGCCTGAAGAATCTGGGCGCTCCGACCATTGCCCAGGACGAGTCCAGCTGTGTGGTCTGGGGGATGCCGGGTGCTGCCGTGCGCCTTGGTGCGGCATCCAAAGTGTTGCCATTGGCGTCAATTGCCCAGGCGATCTTGCAATGCAGCGGTGCAGTTTCAAAAGTCACATAGGGCTCAAGTCTTGAGACTTGCAGCCGATACAGGATTAAACAGAGTAATCGCCATGAATACTGAAATACTGAAAACCTGGAGTGCCCCGGTCTCGCTTACGGCAGCACATTTTCTATGTGCGAGTTTGTCGGGTCCCTATGTTCTGACCTTGGCCAGCGCCATCGCAGCCGCTCTGGCCTGGAGCTGGAGCCTGTTGCAACGCGACAGGGCGGCGCGAGCGGTCAGTGGCGCGTTGCCCGACGAACTTGAGGCACTGCACAAGGCGCTCTGTGATGAGCTTGCGAGTGCCAAGGAAGAGCACGAGAGAGCCCGCAAGCTGATCGCGGATTCAGTCAGTGGCCTTGGCATCAGTTTCAAGGGCATGCACGAGAAGACCAGGCAGCAGGGTGATATTGTCCGAAGCGTTGTAGATCGCCGTGAACCTGGCGGTGGAGAGGTACGGCGGGTCGCCGAGCAAGCCACCGGCCTGGTGGGCAAAACCTGTGATGCGCTGAGTGGCGTGGCCCAACGAAGTCAGGAAAGTCTGACGCACATCGACGAGATGGTCGTCAGCCTGGATGCCATTTTTGCCCTCCTCGAGGATGTACGAACCATCGCCGACCAGACCAATCTTTTGGCGCTCAATGCAGCGATCGAAGCGGCGCGTGCCGGAGAAGCCGGCCGAGGCTTCGCCGTGGTGGCTGATGAGGTGCGAAATCTTTCCCAGCGTTCGGGTAGCTTTAACGAGCAGATTCGGTCTCGGGCCGGGGTAGCGCGCGACGCCGTGGCCAAGGTCAGAAGCATGATCAATGAGCTGGCTAATAATGATCGTGAGCTCAGCGAACAGGCGAGGCAGGATGCCGACAAGCTCGTCAGCCAGGTGTCGGGCATGAATGACGCTCTGGGGCAGGCCATTACTGAAGTTGCCCGGATAGGAGAGGGTCTGGGATTGGCGGTGGGGGATGCGGTCAGGTCCTTACAGTTTGAGGATATTGCGAGTCAGGCGCTGGGTTCAGCTACCGCGCATCTGGTTCGCGTGGAACGACTCTCTGCGCAGCTCAGCCAGCTGCGGAACGCTCGTCACACACATGGTCCCACCGACATTGCGCACGCCAGGGAAGAACGTGTCAGCAACAGTGCACCGCTGCGCAAGCCGGTGTCTCAGGAATCGATGCAGACCGGATCGGTTGAACTGTTCTGAGATAGTAAATTCAGACTAGTTTTGCGCGTGAGTCAGGCCCTTGCTTGAAGCGGCGTCGGACCAGTCTGCTCATTGCTACCGTTTGACGGGAGGGCAGGGCTTTCAGCTAGGTGCAACCTTAGAGTTGTTCGCACGGGCGGCTTGGCGACAGCTACGCAGTCGAAAGTCATGTTACACCCGAGGGGAGCTTCAAATTTCTGATCAACTGAAATGAAAACCGATGATTCTTCTTGGGAAGCCGAGCAAATTGATTCTTTCCTCAGCCTGGATGAGGGGGCTGGACCGGAACAGGAGACGGAGGGCTTCTACCGCCAACTGTTCGATCTGTGCCTGAATGAGATCGTCGTCTACGACCCGCGTTCACGACAGATCGTGGACTGCAATGAGGCGGCCATTCGCAATCTGGGATACTCGCGCACAGAACTCATAGGCCGTTCCATTGAGTCGCTGGGCTGTGTGCTGACGCCCGAAGCGTTGGAAGCAGGCGTTGCCAAGCTGCTCAACGGAACGCAATCAAGGATGAGTTGCCTGGCCAGACCTGAAAGCAGATCTGGTACGTCTTATCCGGCGCGGCTCCACTTTCATCGGATCACCGGAAAGGGTGCGACCGGCACTCAGTTGGCGATCGTGGCGCAAAGGCTGGATGAACGCCTCAACTATGCATCCCTTGCGCGAAGGCAGTGCTCTTTGAGAGAGCGGGAGCGTCGACAGCTGGCGAGCAATCTTCATGACTCGGTATCGCAATCAGTCATGGCGACGATTATCGATTTGAAATCCAGGCAGGTAGCCTTCACGGAGCAGGATCGTGGCGAGCTGATTCGGACGCTCGAGAATACGCTGGAACAGGTCCGTTGCGTTACTTCGAGCCTGATACCTGAGTGGATTACCGAATTCGGTCTGGCGCAGGGGATCAAGGCGCATTGTGAGCGCATTGCCAAGATTGGCAATATTTCCATCAAGGTGAGGATCAAGGGCAATCTGGAGGCCGTAAGCAGCAAGGCTAAATCAGATTGCTATCACATCGTGCAGGAGAGCATCAGTAATGTGATTCGCCACGCACATGCCGGAAACGCCCGACTATTCGTCTGCGCAAATGCCAAGGGTGTGCAGATCGATGTTCGGGATGACGGCAGAGGTTTTGATGGCGGCCGCATCGGCAGGCGGGCTTCTGATCTTCCGGGTCTGGGCCTGTTCGGTATGTCTGATCGCGCCCGCCTCTGTGGCGGAGACTTCAAGTTGAGCAGCCAACCTGGAAAAGGCACTCATGTCCGTGTTTTCCTGCCGCGCAGCGCCTGTCCTCCCGAAACGGTCAAGCGCCTGACTTCAGTTGCAGAGCCAGTGTCGGGCCGCCGCAAGACAGCCGATCGGGTCGTTGCGTATCCAGAAATCTAGCATAGACCGAAACGGTTTCATGCCAGTCGAGATTGCTCGTAAGTAGCGCTGCCGATCAGCAATCCTGAAAGCTCATGCCGCGAGTGATTCGCGCTGGCCGCTGGCCGGATTAAGGCTGGAGAACAACACAGTGTCGCCCCCGGACGACTTTGCAGACAGCAAGCGCTCCTGAACACGCTGTTCGATGTAGTCGATCGATATCCCAGCGTAGCCAGGTTGCTCGATCAGACCGATACTGGCCGTAACAGGCGCGCTTGAGTCCGAATTGTCATCCCGAATCACTCTGATGATCTGTCGACTTCTTTGAAGCCCCTGCACGACAGTGCAGTCGAACCAGACAATGCCGATTCGGCGTGACGAGAGCAGGCAGCAGACATCTTCAGGGTGAAACTTGCAATCCTCTAGGCCGATGTGAACTTTGATGTTGCTGCGGGCGGCGTGTTCATCTGCCGGGGCAGGGCCAGCATCAAGTTCGATATACGCAACACATGCGGGCAGGGCTTCGTCCTGGGCACGGCTTAGCGCTGTTGCGGCTGAGCGTGTCCAGGTTTGACCGATGGTTTCGATGAATGCCTGAGAGTCCCGATCCGTTCGCGAGAGTGATGAGCGCGTGTCGGACCGCTTTCGCATGAAAAGCATGCAAGTAAACGCAGCTCCAACTGCAAACAGAACCGCAATCTCTATGACCTGTGTGCCGGCAATGCCTGAGGTATGTGCCGGTCCGAGGAGAATCGTCGAGATCAGCGTCAGCGGCAGCAGGCAGTTGGCGATCAGTGCCAGGTAGAACCATGCGCGTGTTCCGGTGCGTGGACGTGCGTCAGACAGAGGCGACCTGGTGACAGATGAGGATTCCATGACAGTGCTCCAGCAGTAGATGCTGGAACCACGGCAAGGCGCATGCCCGCGCAGTGTCAGATTACTGACACCATATTCGAGATGAACCTATGTCGGTTTCCCGGCATGCGCCGATGAGCGCTCAGCGAGGAGCGATAATCATGCCGCGCACAGTCTTCGGCTGAGGACCTGAGGCGTGCTGCGTTTGTAGTACCAGGACAAGAACTCATCGCGTGGCATGGGCCGTGCAAACAGATAGCCCTGCTGCAAAGGCACGCCACGGCTGATGAGCATATTGCTTTGGGCTTCGCTCTCGACCCCTTCTGCAACGATGGCCAGTTCAAGACCTGTGGCGAGCTGGGAAAGAGCCGAGGTTATTTCGCGAGACTGCTTCTCCGTTGCCAGGCGTTCAACAAAACTGCGGTCGATCTTGATCTTGTTGATCGGCATGGTCTGCAGGTGTGTAAGCGAGGAATAACCGGTGCCAAAATCATCAAGGGCAATGCGAAAACCTGCTGATCTCAGTTCCTGGATCAGTGGCATGACTCTGGCCACGTTCTCGATCAGAGATGTTTCGGTGATCTCGAACTCGATACTGCCCCTGGGCAGTCCTGTACTGGCAAATGAATCCATCAGTTTGTGGATGTGATCCGCCTGAAGTTCGGCGGCCGAGAGATTGAAAGCCAGAGGGATATCAATCCGGCGCAAGCGAAAATCAGCCAGATGCTCGCAAGCCCCTGCGAACAGCTGGGTAGAGAGTTGCGTGATCTTTCCGCCAGTTTCCATTGCGGTCATGAAGTGATGCGGCGACAGCACGCCCCGTTCGGGGTGGTTCCAGCGCGCCAGTGCTTCGACACAGACCACCGCGCCGGTCTGGGTATCAATGACGGGTTGCAGGTGTGCCTGGAATTCTCCTTTTTCGAGGGCGCGATCAATTTCGGACAGATGTCGGAACATTTCCATGGGCTTGCCACGGAAAGCACTCCTTGCAACTTGGGCATTTGATCTGCCGAAGCGCTTGGCATCGGTGAGGGCACTGTTTGCTGCACCGATCAGCTGGAACGCGTCTCGTCCATGTCGCGGCGCGTGGGCAACGCCGATGGAGACAGACAGGCTGATGCGGTGTCCGCACCGCATGTAGGGTTGCTCCATGGCAGAGATAATGTTTTGCGCCAACAGGGGCAATTCCTGGGAACGCTCCTCTCTGGACGAGTTTTGCAGCAGGGTTGGCGAGATGATCAGGAATTTGTCCCCGCTGTAACGACCCATCAGATCCCGTGCACCGAGCAGCCTGGTGATTCGTTCGGAAACTTCGCGGATGCACATATCGCCAATGTGGCTTCCCAAGCCAATATTGATCTGGTTGAGGCGATCAACGTCTACGAGCAGAACGTGTCCTTTCTGACCTTCGGCAGCGAACTCCTCTATCCACTGTTCGCAGCGATGGCGGTTGGCGGTCAGGGTGAGGGGGTCGGTGTGTGCGGTCTCATCCAGACGCCGGTTGAGGTTGCGCAGCTGCTTCAGGACCTTGTGAATATGTCCGAGTCCGTGCCGCGGCTGTAGATCGAGTTCGGGTACAGGTAGCCCTGCTGCCAGTTTCCTGAGTGCGTCGCTGAGGCCTGTCCATGGACGCAACACGTAGTGAAGCAGGCCCGCGAAGAACAGGAATGCGATGGCCGTCTGCCAGACTGTGGATTGTGCCCACCGCTGATTGGCAATGCCCATCGCGGGCGTGTCTGGAAATCCGTGCGCGAGCTGGTCATGCAGCTGCGAGGACTTGAGGCCAGCCTGCTTCAGATCGCTCAGGACTTGTCCGCGAGCTTTTACCTGTGCTTCGAACCCGAGCTTGTTGGCATCGCTGGCGGTTTGCAATGCACGATCAAGATCAGCCTCGATTCGCGAAGTCTGCGTGGGATAAGCGGCCCGCAGGGTGGTAAGCGCGTCAATAAAGCGATGGCTCTGTTGGGGGACGATCAGCGTCTGATAATCGTTGTACTGTGATTGAAGCTGCTGGTAATTGCTGATTTCGCTGCTGATGATCTGGGCGGCAGCCATCTGGCGTGAGAGGTTGAACACATGGTCGTGCTGCGTGTGCGCGACGCTCAGGTCTCGATAAAGGATGAGCGGCGTGATGTAGCCGGCAACCCAGATGCCCAGTACGAGTGCGAGTAAGCGATTGCGGATACTCATGGATAGCTCCGGCCGAACTCCTAGATGACGGATACAGCCTGCGTGGTCAGCCCATTGGGCAGTGCAGGTTCAAGAACCGTTTCGGCGGCAGGTCGGAAATCTTCGGGGCCAGGGGGATGAAAGGCCTAGATCAGCCCGCTGAACGGTGAGCAGGTTCACTCCGTCCAGCGCGCAGGCAACATGTGGATTCGTTCAGCGATGCGGTTTGGCTTGCGTACTGGCTTGTGGGATTTGGGTGCATGATCAGGCCTGGCCGGAGTGTTCGTTGTCAGTAGGCGGATTGAAGGGCTTGGCAAACCAGATCGGTCTTCATGCGCTCGCGAATCGACCGGCCGACAATCCTGCAGCTGGCCAGGCCCATGATGCAGGCCACATGCAGGGCTGGGGTCGATTTCGCATCAGGGCCGAAGTTGGGGGGCGCTTTCCATCTGCATGAACCCATTCTCAGCTCAATAAATTTGTCTCAGGCAGTGACGAGCAGAGCGGATCGATCCTCGTTTTCGGCGGCAGGCGAAGAGAGACCTCCACCACCGTTCCCAGTCCAGGCTGAGCGTGCACGCAAAGGACTCCGGACATGGCCTCGATGCGCTCTCGCATGCCGGTGAGTCCGTATCCCGCAGAAATTGACTTGGGATTGAAACCGCGACCATCGTCCACTACGTGCAACAGCAGTTGTCCCTCGTCTTCCATGAGCCTCACCCATACCGTACTAGCGCACGCGTGGCGTGCGATATTGGTCAGGCTTTCCTGCACGATGCGGTAGAGGTGCATTGCGCTATCGGGCGCAATTTGTGGCTC